>FLNZ01005214.1_pt1 | contig 88167 bp, 65 predicted proteins | sample 1140391 | NCBI WGS metagenome assembly FLNZ01 (sample SAMEA3878171, study PRJEB12797) | bioreactor metagenome | biome: Moose rumen | place: Sweden | collected 2011-10 | reverse complement strand
CATAGCTCAGTTGGTTAGAGTATCACCTTGACATGGTGGGGGTCCTTGGTTCGAATCCAAGTGTCGACACTAAGATAAAGTGACTGGACGACCAGTCACTTTTTGCTAAACAGTAAACCTAACCCTTTTTGACTATGAGAAAACAACAGACAGGTAGCCGTTCCTTGTTGATGACGGTTACCCTGTTGGCCTTTTGTGCCGTCGGTGCCGTTGGCGCTGATTTTGAAACTGCCGCCGAGGCAGCGCGCAACATGCGTGTGGGATGGAATGCAGGCAATGCCCTGGAGAGTAACTCAGGAGATACGCTCAACATGTGGATAGAGCAATGGACCGACCGCTCGCCGCGAGCCTACGAGACTGCCTGGGGACAGAGACAGTCAACGGCGGCACTGATGAAAATGATGCGCGAGGCAGGAATGAACACGATACGCATCCCTGTGACGTGGTATCCTCACATGGAGGCCACTTTCAGTTCGGTAACTTACAACAGCAGTACGAGTTCGCTCACGCCATGGTTGCCATGGCAGGACGACATAGGCAAAAAGATAGATGCCACATGGATGGCGCGTGTAAAAGAGGTCGTAGACTACGTTGTTGGGCAGGGAATGTACTGTATTCTCAATGTCCATCACGACACTGGTGCGTCAAATACGGCGTGGCTGCTGGCCGACACTGAGGTCTACGTCAGGCAAAAGGAGCGTTTCGAAGCCGTATGGCAGCAGATAGCAGAGGAATTCCGTGACTACGACGAGCATCTGCTCTTCGAAGGCTACAACGAAATGCTCGATGCGAAGCGGTCGTGGTGTTTCGCTTCTTCCGGCAGTGCTTCGGGCTACGACGCAGCGCTGGCAGCCGACGCATACAAGGCAATCAACAGTTATGCACAGAGTTTTGTCGACGTGGTGCGTGCTACTGGCGGCAACAATGCGCAGCGCAACCTCATCGTAAGCACCTACGGCGCATGCAGTGGCGGCGGTACGTGGAATTCCCACCTTAAGGACCCCTTGGAACAGATGGCTCTGCCCGGCGACAATGTTGCAGACCATCTCCTCTTTGAAGTCCATTCATATCCCAACATCAGTAATCTTGCCAATGCTAAGAGTGAGGTCAGCGAGATGATGGCGGCCATTGCCACCCACTTGGCTTCGCGCGCCCCTGTGGTGATAGGCGAATGGGGGACAAGCGACTCTGAAGCCGACTACAAGAATAACCGCAGCAACATGCTTGAATTTGCCCGTTACTTCGTGGAGAGCGCCAAAGAGCATGGTTTTGTGACGCTCTACTGGATGGGCCTCTCCGACGGCGAGTCGCGCAGCGTGCCCCAGATAGACCAGCCCGACTTGCTGCAGGCCATAATAAAAGGCTATTATGGCGAGGAGGGATATTCTGCTGTGGCCGCACCGGTGCGTGAACAGCAAAGAGATACATACGATGTGTATAACTGCGGCGGCCAACTGCTTAAGCAGCATGTCGCAACGCTTGACGGACTTGCCCCCGGCACTTATGTCGTGCGCTTCGGCCGCAGTGGGGAGAGCAGGAAGATAATAGTAAAATAATCATAACACCATGAAAAATCTGATACTTGTGGTTGCTGCCATGATGGCAGTTTCTGCAAATGCGCGCAACCGACAGAACTTCGATGCCAACTGGCGTTTCATGCTTGCCGACTCGGCTGCAATGGCAAGCGACACATACAACGATGCTCACTGGCGCCTTCTCTCACTTCCGCACGACTGGGCGCGCGAGGGCGACTTTCTTGCCGGCAATCCCAGCGGTGCCGGCGGTGGCGCGCTGCCTGGCGGTGTCGGCTGGTACCGCAAGACCTTCCGTGTGGAGCGCTCTGCCGACGAGCGCGTGTTCATGGAGTTCGACGGCGTGTATATGAACTCTACCGTCTACGTCAATGGGAAATCCGTAGGCACGCGTCCTTATGGCTATAGCACTTTTGAGTATGACATCACGCCGCTGTTGCGTCAGGGCGACAACGTTGTGGCGGTGAGAGTGGACAACAGCGACCAGCCAAATTCGCGCTGGTATAGCGGCTGTGGCATCTATCGCCACGTGTGGCTCACCATGACAAGCGACATACACGTTGCCCACTGGGGCGTGCATGCCGTGGCAGATGCCACGAAAGGCACCGTGACGGTGACCACCCGAGTAGACAATCCCACGGGCAGGCGCGTGCAGTTGCACCACGCACTGATAGATGCCGAGGGAAACGTGGTGGCCCAGACAAAGGGCGGCACTACTGCCACGCTTGCCCTCGGGCGCAAAAAGATGCATCTGTGGGACATCACTACACCTTATATATATTACGTGCGCACGCGCGTGATAGACGGCGGCCGTGTTGTCGACGAAGTAACTTCGCCCACGGGTTTCCGCACATTCCGTTTCGACGCAGCCACAGGTTTCTGGCTCAACGGCCGCAACCTGAAACTCAACGGCGTCTGCGAACACCACGACTTTGGCAGTCTTGGCGCTGCTCTCAGCGAGGATGCCATGCATCGCAAACTGCTTCGGCTTAAGGAAATGGGTGTCAATGCCATCCGCTCAAGCCACAATCCGCCTGCGCCCGAACTTCTTGCCATGTGCGACACTATGGGCCTGATAGTGATGGATGAAAGTTTCGACATGTGGCGCCGCCGCAAATCGTCGGGCGACTATGCGCGCTTCTTCGACAAATGGCATGAGCGCGACCTTACCGACCTTGTTATGCGCGACCGTAACCATCCCTGCATACTGATGTGGTCCATTGGCAATGAGGTGCTTGAGCAGTGGTCGAGCGCCGATGCCGATACGCTGACGCTTGAGCAGGCAAATCTCATACTTAATGCCGGTCACGACGCCTCAACGCTTGCCAAGGCTGGCGAGATGAGTGTCAATACGATGCTGTGCGACCATCTGGCCAGCATTGTGCGCCGTCTCGACTCCACACGTCCCGTCACTGCCGGATGCAACGAGCCGTCGCCTGGCAATCACCTGTTCCGTGGGAAAGGTATTGACGTCATTGGCTACAACTATCATACGGAGTGGATTAAAGATGTGCCGAAAAACTTCCCTGGCAGGCCGTTTATTATGACGGAGAGCGTATCGGCGCTGCAGACTACGAGTCATTATCTGCAACCCAGCGACTCCGTGCGCATTGCTCCGAAGGAGTGGTGGCTTCCGTACAGCGACCCTTCGTACATGTGCTCGGCCTACGACAACTCCCGAGTGCCCTGGGGCTCTACACATGAAGACACGTGGAGCGTGGTGAAGCATACGCCATACGTTGGCGGACAGTTTATATGGACAGGGTTTGACTATATCGGCGAACCCACGCCCTACGGCTTTCCTGCCCGTTCGTCATACTTTGGCATCGTAGACCTTTCCGGCCAGCCCAAGGATGTCTACTATATGTACCAGAGCGAATGGACCGACCGTCCCGTGCTGCACCTTTTTCCCCACTGGAACTGGCTTGAGGGCCAGGAACTCGACATGTGGTGCTACTACAGTCAGGCCGATGAGGTCGAACTCTTTGTCAACGGCCGTTCGCAAGGCGTGAGGCGCAAGGGCAGTGGAGCACCGCTCTGCACGGAGTTCCATGTTGGATGGCGCGTGGTGTTTGAACCAGGCGAAGTGAGCGTTGTGGCGCGTCGTGACGGCCGTGAGGTAGGGCGTCAGACGCTGCGCACTGCCGGCGAGCCCCACCATGTGCAACTTGACATTGACTACAGTGGCCGCGACCTTACCTTTGTGCGTGCCACCGTCGTTGATGAGCATGGCAATCGCTGTCCGTGGGCTGAAAACCAACTTTTCTTCTCGGGTAAAGACGTGGAAATCGTGGCCACCGACAACGGTTGTCAGACGTCAATGGAGCGATTTACAAGTGCTCAGCGGCGGGCGTTCTTCGGAAGGGCGCTTGCCGTGGTACGTGGTGAGGGAACACTCAGCGTGCGCACCTACGGTCTGCCGGAGACAAGCATCAAGATAAAGTAATCGGTGCTGACGGAAAGTCGTCAGCACCGACGGCAGAGGCAAATGCTGTTGTGGCAAAATTTACAGCAGTGTTTTTAAAAATAAAAACAGCGCTGGCAAAAATAAAAACAGCGCTGACGAAAATTAAAACAGCAGTGAAAAAAATGCGGCGCGTTATGCAGATTACGCGCCGCATTTTTTTATTCCGTTTTTGTTGTGTTATCGTTTGTCAGCCTTTCCTTATTTTGGCATCTCAGCATTTATGCGGTCTACCGAGCCATGTACCGGATTTAATATCATGTGGGTGACATAGCGCGTGAATAGTGAGCCGCTTCGGCACTCCACGAATCCGAACTGAGCAGCGTACAGGTCGAAGGCTCCAAGCAGATGCTCCTCGCGCTGCAGCGTTACCTTTATCCTGCCAGGCACGTTGACCCAGAAACCACCTTCTTTCTTCTTGTCGGCCATGTCGTACTGCTGGGTAGGAGTGCGGTGCATGTCCTGTACGGTCATGTAGTAGGGGATGCCTGAGAGATCGTCCTTGTCAACAAGGCCCAGTTTCTTGTTTATGCGGAAAATGACCTCGCGTTCCACTTCTTTGTCGGGACACACGGTGACTATTTGTTCCGTTGTGTCACGTGTTGTGGTTCCGAGAAACATTGACATGAGAGCCTCGCGCTCTTTTTCAATCTCGTCGAGCATCAGTTGCAGTTGCTGCTTGTCGGCTGGCGTGTCGTCGGCTTCGCCAGTGATGAGAGCCTGACGGCGTTCCTGAAGTTCTATAATCTGCTGGACGGTGAGTTCGGCCATCTTGGCCATACTGCCGGCAGCAAGAACTTCGGCACTAAGGTATTGGCGCGGATTGACGCGCTCCGGCTGTGGGCCGGGCTTGAAGTGCTTCATCTCAGGCACTGCTACGGGCTCGGCATTTACGGCTTGCAGCACTCCCTCCTCGTTCAGGCGGATATCTGCGCCGACTGTTTTTCCCTTCAGTTTGACGGTGTAGCATTTCGAGGTGTCGCGCACGCCTATCTGGTTGATGCCGAAGTTAACTACGGTGTATGTTACCACTTCCTCCTGCTCTATGCCCGTCATGCGCAGATACTTCTCTGCATATTTACAGAAGTCGCCAGGAGTATAGACACGTTTTTCGATGAGCAGTTGCAGGCGTATGGCCGACTTCGGAAGGAAGTAGGTGACGGCATCGCCGTTGATGCCCGGCTTCGTAGGCGTGGCTACGGGTTGTGCCATTGCTGACAGGCTCATCAGCGCCATGGCTATAATCAGTAATTTCTTCATATCCTTGTTAGTATGTTTTTATTCTTTCAAACGTTTGAAGGCTCTCGACAGATAGCGTATTATGTCGCTTGCCAGCAGGCTTTCCTCTCCGAGGTCGCGCGCTGCCAGATCGCCGGCCAGTCCGTGGAGATAAACTCCAAGATAGCAGGCATCCTGCGACTTGTAGCCCCTTGCCAGCAGTGCTGTGATGATGCCTGTCAGCACATCGCCGCTGCCAGCCGTTGCCATGCCTGCATTTCCCGTAGGGTTGAATGCCACGCGCCCGTCGGGCGTACATATTGCGGTATAGTGACCCTTGAGTATCACGTAGCCATGCAGTTTCTCTGCAAGGTGGCGCGCCTTGGTCAGCCGTTCGTAACTGTCGGCAGAATGGCTGTCCATGCGGTCAAACTCCACAGGATGCGGTGTCAGGATGATGCCTTTCGGCAACTGCTGTATCCATGCTCTGTGGTTAGCGAGTATATTCAAGGCGTCGGCGTCTGCTACGACAGGGCAGGTGGTGCGCCGCAACTGTGCTATGAGTGGTATTGCCGTCTGCTCGCTTTGTCCGAGCCCAGGGCCGATGCCCAGTGCATGGTAGTCCTCTGTGTCTACTGCTTCAGAGAAGATTGTCTCTTCCGGATCGAGTTGTAGCACAGCCTCTGGCACTGCGGCCTGCAGCACGGCGTAGTTTTTGCGTGGCGTATGAAGGGTTACCTTTCCGGCTCCGCTGCGCAGACAGGCACGTGCAGCCAGAACAGCCGCTCCAGCCATGCCGTAACTGCCGGCAATGATGAGCGCCTTGCCCATCATGCCCTTATGGGCAAAACTGTCGCGCGGCAGGAGAAGTTGGCGAATGTCGTTTTCCTCGAGAATAGAATACTGAGCGTCGGTCTGCTCTGTCGCCTCTTTGCTAAGACGTATGTCGAGAATTCTTACTTGGCCTATGAAAGGCTGGTTCTCGGGGAAGAGAAAAGCCAACTTCGTCTGCTGAAGCGTCAGCGTTATGTCGGCGCGTATTATGTTGGCTCTGACGTTGAAACTGTTGTCTTCGGTCATCAGCCCGGAAGGTACGTCGATACTCACCACCTGCGCCGGCGATGCGTTGATGTATTTCACCAACGACGCAAAGCCTCCGGCCAATGGCTTGTTGAGCCCTGAGCCGAAGAGACCGTCTACTACCAGCATGTCGCGCTCCAGGCGTGGAGGGTCGAACTCCTGTGTCACTTCCACGAAGTCCTTCAGGCGCTTTGCTGCCAGCAGACGCTGCTTGTTTGTGGCACAGTCGGTTGACAACTGGCCGCTGATGTTAAAGAGATAGACACTTACCTGATAATTTCGCTCGCTCAGCATTCTTGCTACGGCCATTGCGTCGCCTCCGTTGTTGCCTGGTCCGGCAAAAACGACAACGGGCGTCGACGGACGCCATGTCTCCATGATGGCCTGCGTCAAAACAGTCGACGCACGTTCCATCAGGTCTATGCTATCAATGGGCTCATGTTCGATAGTGAAGCGGTCTATATCACGTATCTGAGCGCTGGTAAATATCTTCATTCACGTGCAAAATTAAGAAAAAAACATTACCCGTGTCCATTCTTTTGGAAAAAAATAGTAATTTTGTGCCAAATTTTATAATTTGTCAATATGAGTATCGTTAAAATCAAGGATAAAACCTTTGAAACGTCAATCACTGAAAGTGAATTGCAAAAGCGTATTTCAGAAGTGGCAGCCCAGATTAGCCATGACATGGAAGGGAAAAATCCGCTGCTTCTTGGAGTTCTGAACGGGGCTTTTATCTTTGCTGCCGACTTGATGCGTCAGATTACCATTCCATGTGAGATTTCCTTTGTGAAATTGGCAAGTTATCAGGGCACTACTTCTACTGGTAAGGTGAAGGAAGTGATTGGTATTAACGAAGACCTGACAGGACGCACGGTGATTATCGTAGAAGATATAGTGGAAAGCGGACTGACTATGAAGCGCATGATAGAGCAGATAGGCACGCGCAATCCGGCATCGGTGCATATCTGTACGCTGTTTGTCAAGCCGGAAAAACTGCAGGTCGACCTGGATATCGACTATGCCGCATTTTCAATACCCAATGACTTCATCCTTGGCTATGGACTCGACTACGACCAGCAGGGGCGTGGCCTGAAGGAAATATACACTCTGAAACAATAACAGGCAATGCGCCAGATAAAACTTCCACATCTGCCAAGCGACGCAGAAGCCCGTAAGGGAGACGTAGTGCTCGACTGGACACGGGGAAAGGAGATAATAGCGACTACTAACAATCAAGAGAAACATATTATTATGAAGAATATAGTGATTTTCGGTGCTCCTGGCTCGGGCAAGGGCACCCAAAGCGAAATGCTGATAAAGCATTACGGACTGCAGCACATCTCTACGGGCGACGTGCTGCGCAGCGAGATAAAGCGCGGAACGGAACTGGGAAAAACTGCACAGCAGTATATCGATAAGGGAAACCTTATTCCGGACGACCTGATGGTGCGGATACTTGCCAGCGTATACGACAGTTTCGGACGTGCTCACAAGGGAGTGATATTCGACGGTTTTCCACGCACCATACCACAGGCTGAGGCTCTTCGCACGATGCTTGACGAGCGCGGCGACCGCGTGGCTGCCATGCTGGAACTCGACGTGCCTGAAGACGAACTTATGACGCGACTCATCAAACGTGGTAAGGAGAGCGGACGCGCTGATGACAACGAGGAAACGATTAAACGCCGTCTCACGGTGTATCATCAGCAGACGCAGCCGCTCATTGAATGGTATAAGCAGGAGGGACTGCATCACCATATAAACGGACTCGGTTCGCTGGAGCGTATTTTCGGCGACATACAACAGGTGATAGACAGTTTGTAAGCCGCTTAACGACTTGCTTCGGCGATGGAGAGCAATTTTGTAGACTACGTAAAAATATTATGCCGCTCGGGAAAGGGTGGACGTGGCTCAATGCACCTGCGCCACGTGAAATATAACCCCAATGGCGGCCCTGACGGAGGCGACGGCGGCAGGGGTGGCAGCATTATCCTGCGTGGTAACCACAACTACTGGACTCTGCTCCACCTCCGCTACGAGCGCCACATCTTTGCTGAACATGGTGGCAACGGCGGTCGCGACAAATGTCACGGCACAGACGGCAAGGATGTCTATATTGACGTTCCGTGCGGAACAGTCGTATACGATGCCGAGACAGGGCGCTTTGTCTGCGACGTCACATACGACGGCCAGGAAATCGTATTGCTGAAAGGCGGACGTGGCGGACTGGGCAACTTTCAGTTCCGCTCGGCTACCAATCAGGCTCCGCGCTATGCGCAGCCCGGCGAGCCCATGCAGGAAATGACGGTAATCTTGGAACTGAAACTGCTCGCTGACGTGGGACTTGTAGGACAGCCAAATGCCGGAAAATCGACACTTGTGTCGGCGCTCTCCAATGCGCGCCCGAAAATAGCCAATTATCCATTTACCACCATGGAGCCTTCGCTCGGCATTGTCGGCTATCGCGACCAGAAATCTTTTGTTATGGCCGATATCCCCGGCATCATAGAGGGAGCGGCAGAAGGCCGTGGACTCGGACTGCGCTTCCTGCGGCACATAGAGCGCAATTCCCTGCTGCTGTTTATGGTGCCTGGCGACAGCGACGACATTCGTGGCGAATATGAGACGCTTCTCGGCGAACTGCAGCGCTTTAATCCCGAACTGCTCGACAAGCATCGCGTTTTGGCAGTCACCAAGTGTGACCTGCTGGATGAGGAACTCATAGAAATGCTGCGTGAAGGACTGCCAACAGACCTGCCTGTAGTGTTCATCTCTGCTGTTACTGGCTATGGACTTGATGCTCTGAAGGATGTGCTGTGGCAGGAACTGAATGCCGAAAGCAATAAACTTGCCGTGGCATTGCAAGAGGATACTCTGGTGCATCGCGACAAGGACATGACGCGCTTCGCGCAGGAAATGGCCGACGAAGGAGCCGATGAGGAAATAGAGTTTGTCGACGACGAAGAGGTGGAGGACGTCGACGACTTTGAATATGAAGACTACGACGACGAGGCTTGAACAAATTGCCGATGTCTATAGCATCGACGACAGGCTTACGGCATTCACTACTACACGTCGGGGAGGGTGTAGCAGTGGCAATTATGCTTCGATGAATGTCAACGGATTCTGTGGTGACAATCCTGCTGACGTGGCGTGCAATAGGAAGATTCTCTCCGACTTGTTGCAGATAAGCATCGACCGACTAATAATGCCCCATCAGGTGCACGGCACGGTGGTATGCCGTGTGGACGAGGCCATTCTGCAATTATCGCCAGAGGAGCGTGCCGGTTTCCTCGAAGGAGCAGACGCCGTGATGACAGACACGGAAGAGGTGTGCGTCGGAGTTTCTACAGCCGATTGTACACCTATTATATTATATGATACTCAGCATGTGGCGGTATGCGTAGCGCATGCCGGATGGCGTGGGACACTGCAGCGCATTGTCGTCAAAGCCTTGGATGCCATGCATAATGCGTATGGTACAGAGAGTGCTTATGTCAGGGCGGTGATAGGTCCGTGTATTTCAACAGACAATTTTGAGGTGGGTGACGAGGTGTACGATGCGTTCTGCAGTGCTGGTTTCCCGATGGATATTGTCAGTGTGCGGATGGCAAAATGGCATATCGATTTGAAAGAGTGCAATCGCTGGCTTCTTGCGCAGTGTGGCGTCAGCACGGATAACGAACTGGTGTCACCGGCATGTACATACGCTATGCCGGAGAGATATTTTTCTGCACGCCGATTGGGTACGGCCAGTGGCAGACTATTTACTGGAGCGATAATACGTCAGCGTGTCAATGAGATGTAATATCGTAGAAAAAATAAGAAAAACGTGCTTTAATTTTTTTGCCATTTCATGGAAATGGCGTAACTTTGCAGCGCATTATGCGAAGTTTTCATAAATCAGAAGAAACAGATACGATAAGATAATGAATTTTATAGAACTTCATTGCTCATCATTCCCCAGATCTTTTGCTGCTGTCCGACGCGCCGCATGCACTCTTGTGCTTGCCTTGGCGCTACAGTCGGTTGCTGCACAGGTGATGAGCGACACGCAGGTGGCGCGATTCGTCCAGAGTGAAATGAGAGCCGGAACGGCACAGTCGCAAATTGTTACGAAACTGATGCAACGCGGCGTGAAAATAGACCAGATACGTCGTGTGCGCACGCAGTATGAGGCACAATTGCGCACTGGTACCAGCATAGGAGGCGATGATCCGGTGCAGGAGCGCTTGCGCGCCAACAACGACGGTACCACCGAGCAGGAGACAAACACTGCACGTCCTGGTAGCAACAATACCGATGCCAGCACAGAGCACGACAAGGCTGAGGGGGATGTGCAGGCTGCGCAGGATACGCCTGGTGATGCCGCCAACAAGCGTGTCTTCGGCCGCGACATATTCAGTCGTCGCACCCTGTCGTTCGAGCCTAATATGAACATTCCCACTCCGCAGAACTACGTGCTTGGTCCTGGCGACCAACTGGTGATTGATATCTACGGAGCATCGCAGAAAACTCTGCAACTCAGTGTCAGTCCTGAAGGAACAATTACAGTTCCTGGCTACGGTCCCATCACTGTAAACGGCATGACGGTCTCTTCGGCTGCGCGCAAAATACGTTCTACCGTAGGCTCGCGTTATCAGAGCAGCGACATTCGCGTTACGGTAGGACAGACGCGTACCATTATGATTAACATCATGGGCGAGGTAAGAACGCCTGGTACATACCGTCTGAGTGCCTTCTCGTCGGTTTTCCATGCCTTGTATATGGCTGGTGGCATAAACCAACTCGGTACGTTGCGTAACGTTCAGGTGTTCCGTGGCGGACGTCTCGTCACAACAGTGGATATCTACGAATATATCCTTAACGGCAAACTTGAGGGCGATATACGTCTTGAGGAAGGCGACGTTATTCAAGTCGGGCCATACGATTGTCTCGTTGGTATTACAGGAAATGTGAAGCGCCCGATGTTCTACGAAATGCGGCGCACTGAGACAGTTGCTACGCTGTTGAAATATGCCGGTGGTTTCACAGGTGATGCTTTCCAAAAGTCTGTTCGCCTTGAGCGTAAGACGGGTTCACGCTATCAGGTGTACAATATCGATGAGTTCGACTTCTCTTCGTTCAAACTGGAAGACGGCGACGCTTTGTCAATCGACGGTATAATCAACCGTTATGAGAACAAGGTAGAAATAAAGGGCGCGGTATTCCGCCCAGGGGTCTACCAACTCGGTACAGGTGTCAATTCCGTACGCTCATTGATAGAAACAGCAGAAGGTGTAACCGAGGATGCCTTTACGGCACACGGTGTGATACACCGTTTGAACGAAGACCGCACACTGCGAACCATTCCTGTTGACGTGGCAGGCATCTTGGCAGGAACAGTGCCCGATATACCCTTGGCAAACGAAGACATCCTGTTCATTCCTACTATAGTGGAGGCCCAACAGCAGCGTATACTGACGGTGCATGGTGAGGTGATACATCCGGGTGACTACGAGTTTGCCGACAACACTACGCTGGAGGATCTTATAATGCTTGCCGGTGGTCTTACCGATGCTGCGTCGACTGTCAAAGTTGATGTGTCGCGCCGCATCCTTGACTCCAAATCTACCAGTACAACGCGTGAGTTGGCGGAGACATTCACCTTCGCACTCAAAGACGGTTTTGTTATTGACGGACAACCTGGTTTCCTGCTGAAACCCTATGATATCGTCTATGTGCGCCGCAGTCCTGGTTTCCAGACGCCACGTAACATCCGTGTGCAAGGCGAGGTTGCTTTTTCTGGCGTATATACCATGCACAAGAAGAATATGCGGCTCTCTGAGGCCATCGCCGCTGCCGGTGGTGTGACCGATGAGGCTTATGTAAAGGGTGCCCGTTTGGAGCGTACGATGAATGTCGACGAGCGTGCACGCCGTGACTTCCTGTTACAGCAACTTGCTTCGCAGAGCAATGACAAGGACTCTATTGATATTGCTAAGTTGCAGTTGGCAACCACGTATACTGTTGGTATATATCTGGAGAAGGCTTTGGCAAAACCAGGTTCGGATTTTGACATCGTGTTGCGCGAAGGCGACCGCATCGTTGTGCCTGAGTACAACGGAACGGTGAAGGTTTCGGGCGATGTGATGTATCCTAACACAGTGGCCTACCTGAAAGGCAAAGGCTACAAGTGGTATGTCAACCAGTCGGGCGGCTTCGGAACGAAGGCCAAGAAGCGCAAGACATGGATAATCTACCAGAACGGAACGATGTCAATGGCAAACAAACACGCCAAGATTGAGCCGGGATGTGAGATTATCGTACCCACAAAGCCAAAGAAGAACACCCCATCGTTCAATCAGTGGGGATCAATGGGTGTGAGTGTAGCGTCTATCGCAGCCATGATAGCGACTATCGTCAGTGTGTCTAAATAAAACAACATAAGCATTCCGTAATGACAGAAGAACAGAAATATATTGCCGAGCAGGAAGAGGAAAGTAGCATAGATTTTGCGCATATCTTCTCTGTGCTTCGTAGCCATAAGAAGACATACTACAAGGTGCTATCCATTACGTTTGTCGTGGGCTGTATCTTGATGCTCTCCGTTCCGAATTATTATAAGTGCGAAGTGTTGCTGTCCCCAGAACTATCCACGAGTAGAAGCAGCAACTCATTGTCGGTGCTGGCGCAGCAGTTTGGTATGAAAATGGGAACAAATGCCATGACAAATACTGAGGCACTGTTTCCCACGCTCTATCCTGAGTTGATGAACTCTACCGACTTTAAAATCACACTTTTCCCGGTGATGATTCATAAGAAGGACTCCACGCGCATGATGTCATACTACGATTATCTGAAGAACGAGCAAAAGGTTCCATGGTGGAGTGAGGCTATCAAGGCTACTTTTGAAGGTATTGGTTCACTTTTTCCCAAAAAAGAGGTAGAGGAAGAGGAACCTGACACCCTAAATCCTTTCATGCTTACGAAAAAGCAGGCGAGCATAGTGAAAATGCTGGAGAAGAAAATTGTGTGCGACGTCGATAATAAGACAATGATGATAACAATCACCGTGCAAGACCAAGACCCACTTATTGCTGCCGTAATGGCCGACTCTGTAAAGTCACACCTGCAGGAATTCATTACAGAGTATCGTACGAAAAAGTCGCGTGTAGATCTTGAGTTTAATCGCAAGTTGTATGTCGAGGCTAAGGCGCGATATGATAAGGCTCGCCAGCAATATGCTACATTCTCTGATGCCAACCAGGACATGATACTCCAAAGTGCGCGTACCAAACTCATCGACCTTGAAAACGACATGCAACTGAAGTATAATGCCTACACTACGGTATCAGCGCAACTTACGGCTGCCGAGGCTAAAGTGCAGGAAGAGACTCCGGCATTTACCACGTTGCAGAGTGCTACCGTGCCTGTGAGGAAAGCAGGACCTGGAAGAGCGAAGACCGTGCTTGTTTTCCTGTTCCTTGCCTTCATTATTACCAGTGTACGCATACTTCATAAGGAAGGCGAACTGATGCCGTTGCTGGGAATGGGGTAAAAATGAAAGATGCCGATTTGCTATGAGCGGCAATTTAGTGCGGACAATACACGTATTTATATTCTTGCTGTCTACAATGGCAGCGGTGGGACAGTCGGGGCTAAACAGTCGCGACTTTTCACTTTTTTGGCGTGTGGAGTCGGAGGCTACAGACTTCAAGGTGACCTTCATAGGTGATACCTGCGATATTGTTGCTCCTAAAGGATTTACGCTGTGGCGCCAGCAACCGGTGAAGCGGAATAGTTGGGTGGAATACGACGCCATGGTAGTGGACAAAGGTGGCGCCTTCGACCGTCTTAGCGACATGAACTGTTTTTGGATGGCTTCCGATCCGCAACAGCAAAGTATATGGAAGCGCCAAGCGTGGAGAAACGGTAATTTCATGCGTTGCTATACATTGCAGATGTATTATCTCGGCTATGGTGGCAATTATAACACAACCACTCGCTTTCGCAGATATAATGGTGACGAGCGTGGCGTACAGGATATCAACTATCGTCCACATATACTGAAAGAGTATAGCGACAGCGCGCACCTGCTCCGTCCTAATCATTGGTATCACGTGCGTGTAGAGAGCAGTGGCGATCGTACGAGATTTTACATCGACGGTGAGATGATTGTCGACTACTGCGACCCGCAACCTCTTGAAAGCGGATGGTTTGGTTTCCGTACCACATTGTCACATACAAAGATAGCAAACTTCAAAAGAGGTAAAACGGATGACTTCTCTGTTTCAGGGCACGGCATTCCATTGCACTGGTTAAACGGAACACCGACATTGCCGACGCCTGTCACATTTGGGGTACCCTTCCGACAAGGCGAGATAGTTGACGTTGAAGGGCTGACGCTCGACAACGGATTACCTGCCAGTGCGTGGCCGTTGGCAAAATGGCCTGATGGCTCCGTGAAATGGGCTGCCATCGCTGCTGTCGTGCCTGCACAGGCAGATGCACCACGACTCGTGATGAGGAAAAAGGGAGGCGTTTCTCAAGAAAAACATCTCTCAATAGTGACAACCCATCGTCAGGTAGTGGTTAACACAGGGACTTCCTTGACATACATACCGCTGACGGGTAAAAATCTTATAGACAGCATGCTCATAGGTGGAAAGCGTGTCGGTGGTGCTGTCTCGCTCACGGCAACTACAGCCAATACTGGATATGTCTCTCAAATTTCCGCAGTCAGCGTGGAGCGTAATACGCCAGTGAGTGGGATTGTCCGCATTGAAGGCTTCCACGGTGATGGCCAGCGCAGTTGGCTGCCTTTCGTGGTGCGTTTATACTTCTTTGCAGGTAGTCGGCAGGTTAAAATGGTGCACAGTTTTATCTACGACGGCAGTACCGCCGTTGATATGATTACCTCCATGGGTATAAGATGCCGCATACCAATGCGTTGTGAGCCATACAATCGTCATGTGATGTTTTCTGTGAGTGACTCTACGCTGTGGCATGAGCCGGTTCAGCCTCTTGATGGCCGGCGCGAGTTGCGCCTTAGCCAGTCGCCGTCAGAGGAAGGACGTGGTATACCACGCAGTCAGCATTTGCAGGTGGAACAGCAGCAGTGCAGGCGTATTCCTTCAATAGAACGGTTTGACAGCATTGGCCAGGCAATGCTCCGTCATTGGGCACAATGGGACGGCTTCAGGTTGTCACATCTTACGGACAACGCATTCTCTATTCGCAAACGGGCTACGCGTGAGTCGCCGTGGATAGGAACACTGTCGGGACATCGCAGTGAGGGTTACCTTTTCCTGGGTGATGTAGATGGCGGTATGGCCCTGCGTCTGGCAGATTTCTGGCAGGCCTATCCGTCGACAATAGAGGTGAATGACGCGCGCAGCAATGAGGCAACGGTAACTATGTACCTTTGGAGTCCTGAGGCTGAGCCAATGAATCTATGCCATTACGACACTATACCTCATGGGCTGGCTGAAAGTTACGAGGATGTACAGCAGGGAATGAGTACACCATATGGTGTTGCGCGAACAAGTACTCTGTGGCTGTTGCCGCAGGATGGATGCCCTACGGAGAAACAGGCGTGCGAACAGATGAAGCATCTCACAACTCTTAACCAACTGTTGCCGACCCCACAATACCTGCATTCGCGTCGTGCCTTTGGCGTTTGGTCATTGCCCACTGATAATAAAGAGGTGGAAAAGCGGCTCGATGAATATATATCCATCTATCAGCAGGAAACAGAACGCTGTCACTGGTATGGCTTTTGGAACTATGGTGACGTGATGCATGCCTACGATCCGGAAAGAAACGAGTGGCGATATGACGTGGGCGGATATGCATGGGACAACACTGAACTTGCATCGCCCATGTGGCTATGGTATATGTTCTTGCGTAGCGGACGTGCAGATGTGTGGCGTATGGCTGAGGCCATGACACGTCATAACAGCGAGGTAGACACTTATCACATTGGTCCCTTCGCTCCTCTCGGCAGCCGACACAATGTTAGCCACTGGGGGTGTGGTGCAAAGGAAGCACGCATCTCGCAGTCTGCATTCCTGCGCTTCTATCATTATCTGACAGCCGACGAGAGAATGGCAGAACTGATGCATGCGCAGACGGATGCTGACACGCTGCTGTGGCATCTTGACCCAATGCGGTTGGCAGAGCCGCGTGATAAATTTCCTTGTTCTGCACCTGCGCGACTGCGCATCGGGCCAGACTGGGTAGCATATGTAGGTAACTGGATGACGGAGTGGGAGCGCACTGGTAATGCAAAATACCGTAATAAGATAGTGGCAGGAATGAAGAGTATTGCAGCATTGCCCGACGGACTCTTTACTGGCAATAAGGCTCTGGGATATCGGCCGGACACTGGGGTGCTTAGTTATGATGGTCCGGCTGGGTTGTGCAATACCAACCATTTAATGACTATCATGGGCGGTTTTGAGGTGATGAACGAGTTGCTTCCCTTGCAACTCTGTCCTGAGTTCAATATTGTGTGGCTTGACCATGCCCGCCGTTACCGCGCTATGGTGGAAAAGATAGGGCGCAATCATTTCCCTGTGCGTCGACTTGATGCTCTCGCAGCATGGTACGACAGTGATGCAGTACGTGCTAACGAGGTGTGGCGTGCTTTGCTGCAGCCACGGCGTGGACTGTCAACAAACGACGCAGCACTTTGGTCGCTCGATGCCATATTCATGCTTGATGTATTGCAATAGAATATGTGGTCTTATACAGTTGGTTAAATACATAAGCGACAGATGAAAATCGTAGTCGACGACAAGATACCGTATATTCTTCCGACGCTTCGGATGCTTGCAGAAGAGGTTGTTGCGCTACCTGGAGCAGATATCTGTGCGACTGACGTTCGCGATGCCGATGTCTTGGTGGTGCGCACGCGCACCCGTTGCGATGCCTCGCTGCTCAGTGGCAGCAGCGTGAAACTTGTTGCCACAGCCACAATAGGCTATGACCATCTTGATGTCGAATATCTTCAGCGTTCCGGCATCCGTTGGGTCAGTTGTCCAGGCTGTAACGCAAGTTCTGTGGCCCAGTACGTTGAGTGCTCTCTTCTGTTGCTTTCCAAACACTACGAACTCGACCTTTCGCAACATGTTCTTGGAGTAGTGGGATGTGGTCATGTCGGTTCACTTGTTTGTAACGTTGGGGAGCACCTTGGAATGAAAGTGCTTGTCAACGATCCGCCGTTGTCGCGTGACGGTTTTGTTTCCCTTGACGAGTTGACGCGGCGAGCAGATATCATAACATTTCATGTACCACTAACGCGACATGTACCATACCCGACATGGCATCTTGCAGACGATGTTTTCTTCAGCAGGTTGGAGCGTCAGCCTTTCATAGTCAACACATCACGTGGTGCTGTAGTAGACAACGCTGCCTTGCTGCATGCCTTGGAAACCTCGCGCGCGCGTGACGCGATAATAGATGTGTGGGAGGGCGAGCCAAACGTAAATACGGATCTGTTGCAGCGTGTTTTCATTGGCACACCGCACATCGCAGGCTACTCTGCCGACGGCAAAGCCAATGCCGACAACATGGTGGTAAGTGCCATTTGTCAGCAATTCGGATTGCCAAAGCCCGACAGGATTCTTCCGCCGCAGTTGCCTGCTTCTTTCTGTTATACTGGAAATCCTTTGGAGTTGTATAATCCTATGCGCGACAGCGATATGCTGAAGCGTCAGCCAGCACTTTTTGAGCATTTCCGTGGCAGTTATCCGCTGCGCAGAGAATGCTATGATGTTGAAAAGTGTTGAAAAGTGTTGAAAATACGCTTAACATATATCAAAAACTTGCACAGGTATGGGGTGGTTGTGCAAAGCGAGGCGCTTTTTTATACTTTTTTTTTGCACAACTCAACAAAAATGCGTTACTTTGCACCCGCTAACCAGCAGTGTTTAGGTTGGCGAAAATTAAATCAGAAATAAAGTATTAACATTTTAAAGAGAAAAATCATGTCTGAAATTCAAAACAAAGTAAAGGCAATCATCGTTGACAAACTTGGTGTAGACGAAGCAGAAGTAAAGCCAGAGGCAAGTTTCACTAACGACCTTGGTGCAGACTCTCTTGATACCGTTGAACTCATCATGGAGTTTGAGAAGGAGTTTGGTATCTCTATCCCCGACGATCGTGCTGAGAAGATTGCCACTGTTGGTGATGCAATCGCTTACATCGAGGAGAATGCAAAATAAATCATTCTGAATGAAGAATGATAAGTGAAGGATGAAGAATTTACTGCCGCAAAAGTTTTGGTGGTGAGTTCTTCATTCTTCATTTTTTTGTCTGAAACAGACATCTTTTTTTATTTGTAGTTTTATTTTTTTTTCATATACGTTTATGGAATTGAAAAGAGTAGTGGTTACTGGATTGGGAGCCGTTACGCCACTTGGCAACACGCCAGAGGAGACCTGGAAGAATATGCTTGCAGGCAAGAGTGGTGCAGCCCCTATCACGCAGTTTGACACCACTAAGTTCAAGACAAAATTCGCCTGTGAGGTGAAGGATCTTAATGTCAACGACTATCTTGACCGCAAGGAGGCACGCAAGATGGACCGTTACACTCAACTGGCCCTTATCGCTGCAAAGCAGGCAGTGGAAGATAGCGGCGTGGATCTCGAGACAGAGGACAAGAACCGCATCGGTGTTGTTTTTGGTGTCGGAATTGGTGGTATTCGTACTTTCCAGGATGAAGTGACATATTATGGCGCCCATTTTGATGACGGCCCAAAGTTCAATCCTTTCTTCATACCAAAGATGATTGCCGATATAGCAGCAGGCCAGATCTCTATAATGTATGGCTTTCATGGTCCAAACTATATCACAGCATCGGCATGTGCCTCGTCAAGTAATGCACTGGCAGACGCTTTCAACCTGATACGTCTTGGCAAGGCCAATATAATTGTTTCCGGAGGTGCTGAGGCTGCAATATGCGAGACAGGTGTCGGTGGCTTCAATGCTATGCATGCCCTTTCTACTCGCAATGATGAGCCGGAGAAGGCGTCACGCCCGTTCAGTGCTTCGCGTGATGGCTTTATCATGGGCGAAGGCGCTGGCTGTCTCATCCTTGAAGAGTTGGAGCATGCCAAGGCTCGTGGCGCTAAGATATATGCCGAAATGGCAGGTGCTGGTATGAGTGCTGATGCTCACCATATCACTGCTTCTCATCCTGAAGGCCTTGGTGCAAAACTCGTAATGCAGAGCGCTCTTGAGGATGCAGGTTTGAAGCCAGAGGATATTGACTATATCAATGTGCATGGAACGTCTACGCACGTTGGTGATATCTCCGAGGCAAAAGCCATCAAAGAAGTCTTTGGTGACGCAGCCTACAAACTCAACATCTCTTCTACCAAGTCTATGACAGGTCACTTGCTGGGTGCTGCCGGTGCCGTAGAGGCTATGGCAACACTGCTTGCTGTCAAGAACGACATCGTTCCTCCAACCATCAATCACGAGGAGGACGACAAGGATGAGGAGATAGACTACAATCTGAACTTCACCTTCAACACTGCGCAGAAACGTGAGGTACGCGCTGGTCTTTCCAATACATTTGGTTTTGGTGGCCACAACGCCTGTGTAGTGTTCAAGAAGTACACAGATCAGTAGACTATGAATTTTAGAAATCTCTTTGACCGCCTCTTGCTCCCTTTCCAAGACGAAAAGGAGTTGAGGCGGTCTCTTTATTCCATCCTTGGCTTCTATCCGCACAATATAGAACTCTACAAGCAGGCGCTTATGCACAAGAGCGTGCGCCGGCGTAACGAAAAGGGTAGGCCAATCAATAACGAACGTCTGGAGTTTCTTGGCGACGCTGTTCTCGATGCTGTTGTGGGACATATTGTCTATAGACACTTCGAAGGTAAGCGCGAGGGCTTTCTCACCAACACACGCTCAAAACTTGTTCAGCGTGAGACATTGGGCAGACTGGCTAAGGAAATGGGTGTCATTGACCTTGTCGTGAGTGCCGGTTGTGGAAACTCTCACAATAGTTACATGGGAGGCAATGCCTTTGAGGCTCTTGTCGGTGCTGCTTATCTCGACCATGGCTACAATGCCTGTATGGAGTTTATGGAGCATCGCATACTTTCGCAGATTATCAATATAGACAAGGTGGCCTACAAGGAGGTCAATTTCAAGTCGAAGTTGCTTGAGTGGAGTCAGAAGAACCGTGTGAGGATGGAGTTCCTGCAACTTGAGCAGACCACAGATAAAAACGGAAGCCCGGTTTTTGTGTATCAGGTTGTTATCGAGGGTGTAGAGGGCTGTACAGGTAGCGGCTATAGTAAGAAGGAAAGCCAGCAGCATGCTTCAAAGGACACTCTTGCGCGGCTTCGCCGTGAGCCTCAGTTCATAGATGCTGTGTTTGCTGCCAAGGCCGACCGTACCAAGATGGAGGAAGAACCTGTTGCTGTCGCTCCTGACTTGGAGGCAGAACAGCAGAATTTCTTCGATGGTGTCACTGCCGACACCGCTGATAGGCAGGCAAAGAATAATCAGAAAGTTGAAAATGCCGTCAGCGATGACTTCTCTCTTGATGACATTACTGCCGCTCCCCGAGAGAAGACCCGTGAAGAGATAATTGCTGAAGCCGAGGCTGCTGCCTTTGCAGAGGCATAGGCATGCCCCCTTTATCTTATTGTCTTGATAATATTCATACCCCAGTTGTATATCATATCAATTACTGGGGTATCTACATTGTTTTTATGTGCAAGGCGATAAATGAGTGCTAAGCCATAGGGAAAATCCTCTGTAAAATAGCGGCTACTGATGTCCGGCACAAATCCGCCTTCTGTTTTCTTCATTGGAGCCATGATGCCCTTGAAGGCCTCTATGCTACGCAACTTTCTGGCCAATGATGATGCGTCATTGCTCTCATAGTAGTTTAACACAGAGGGTATACTGCCTTTCCTGACAGGTAGCAGTTCCAGCAGGGCCTGTAGTTCGTTGTCCATCTGGATATACAACAGAGCGGCCTCTTCTGTCCAGTCATCGTAAAACAGAGGCACTTGCGCGTAGACCTTGCCTTCATGCCAGTCTTTCCACAACGAATAGAGTCGCGAAGTGTGCATCAGTGGGTTGCTATTGCTGATGCTGGCCTCGTAGTGGCTTGTCAAGAGATTTATAGGAGTTTTGAATATCTCAGCCAGAGTGTTGCGCAATGACTCAGGATCCTCGCAGTGTTCTACAGCCATGTTGAGGCTGTCCTTATAGCCCATCAGACGGGCGCTATTGCCGTATTCTATAGTGCGTGCAATGAAAGGCACCCGCTGAAATCCGAACAGAGGCTGGGCGGATGGGAGTAAGTCGATAGCCTCGAAGAAAAACCCTGTACTGCTCACCACGCTTCCAACTGCTGCGCCTGGTTTCAGAAAATCTCTGATTTCCTGAAGTGTTTGAGGGATAGCGTAGCCAGGCAGACAAAGCAAGACGATGTCAGCATCTTCCACGGCATTTTTTCCTTCGCTGAAAATGCCGTCCAGATGTCCTGAAAAGGTTGTTCCTCTTGGTGCTTCAATCGTCAAGTCCTTGCTCCAGCGTTCTGGATGACGTGTAAGCACGCTAATGTCGTGCTGCTTCTGTGCAGCCACAAAGCCTGCAACAACATGCCCGAGGTTTCCACCTCCGCAAATACAGATTTTCATCTTGTGAATTTTCTCAGTGCTTCCACCAGTCGTGTGTTATCGTCGTGGTTGCGTACGGCAATGCGCATATACTGGCGGTTGGTATCCAGTCCGGTTTTCTTACTGCAGTCGCGAGTCAGTATATTATGGTGCTTAAGCATGTAGATCACGATTTCGCTTGCAGTGTAAGGTTGCAAAACTTCACAAAGGAAATAGTTTGCCTCAGTTGGCATCACGCGCAGGAAAGGCACCGTTTGCAGTTGACTCTCAAAACTGTTGCGCTCTTCTATGAATTTAGCGCATGCTGTATGGTAGTCTTTCTCGTGTTTGCTGTAAATTTGCATGAAGTATTCTGCGAAAGAGTTGAGGTTCCAAATTGAAACCGATTTTTTCGTAGCCGTAATCAGTTCTGTGTCGGCTGAGCACAAAATTCCCAGCCGTAGGCCTGGCACGCCGTAACTCTTTGATATGCTCTTCATCACGGCCATGTGTGGATACCGTTTCAGAGTGTCGTCGTCCAATAGTGAGTTTGTGGCGAAGTCACGACTGAAGTCTACGAAACTTTCGTCAACTACCAGACGGATGCAGCGCTCTTCGCACCATTGTGCCAGCCGGAGCACATCAGCCTTGGGAATAAAGTTTCCAGAGGGATTATCAGGATTGATAAGTATCAACTGGCTAATGCCTTTATCAGCAAAGAATGTCATCAGGTCGTCGGCTGTGTAGCGGTAGTCCTGATTTCGTGGTGTGAATGTCACCCTTCGCGCTTCATCAAAGCGGTTTGGATATTCCTCAAACGTAGGACGTATGAAACCTACTTTACCATGCGAACTCTCCATCAGTATCTTGATGAGTTCTGCCGCTCCGTTGCCAGGTACTATATACTGTTCGCTCACGCCGAAGCATTTGCTGGCAATGAGTGTATTGACCTTCATTCCCGATGGATATTCTGTCAGCAGAGTCTGGAAGTTTGCCTTCATTTCGTCAGCCATCCGTTGTGATGGGAAGTAAGGATTTACCAAATAGCAGAAATCAAGCATCTGCGGGAAACGCCAAAATCCTCCGTAGCGTCCGTAATACTTGCGGAGCACGTCTTCTTCGTTGGCAAAGATTGCTTCTGCAATGTCCAAGTCCTGCTTGTCGTCTATCTCGTACCACTTCTCATCGCCAATTTGCAGTGCTTTCAGGTCGGTCTGATCAAGCAGGGTTATCACGCGCAGTACTTGTTCGTAGTACTCGTTGTTTCCCAGCGCCGTACAGTAGGCTTTTAGGAATGGCACATATTTCTGCTGTGAGAACTCGCGTGAGAATTTGTATATGTTGACCGTTTTGTAGTATTGGTCGACATCTTCGTATCTGAAGGCCGCTTTCGGCACAAAGTTTACGATATTGTTTTCTGCATCAATGCGCACCATCGTACCGTCCATCCATGCCTCGTACTTTGCCACGAGAGCCAGGTTGGGATGTGGGTTGTCGATTATCATAGAGAACAGGCGGTCTGAGAATATCAGGTCGCTTTCTATGAGCAGAGTGTCGTCTTCCTGCAACTGCTTTTCCACCAGCGACAGCGAGTATATGTTGTTTGTGCGGTCGAAGATGGGATTGTCTACGAATTCAATATGCAGGGGGCCTTTGTAGTTCTGCTCGATATGTTGGCGCAGAGCGTCACCCTTGTATCCTACGACAATGACAACTCGCTGCAACTGTTGCTCTGAGAGTTGGCCCAGCAGTCGGTCAATGAGGCGTACGCCGTTCACTGGAACCATGCACTTCGTGTTGTCCTTGGTGTACTCGCCCAGCCGGCGTCCCATGCCTGCGGCTAAGATGATTGCCTGCATCTGCGATAATCGTTATGTTTATAGAGTAGTTATATGGGTCATCCCACCTCGCTTCCAGGCTTTACATCCTTTGTAGTGGTTACTACGCTGAGGCTTTCGTCGGCATCAACGGCAGATAGTATCATGCCCTGACTTTCAATGCCCATCATCTTGCGCGGTGCAAAGTTTGCCACAAAGAGGAGGCGCTTGCCTACGAGTTCTTCAGGGTTTTCATAGAATGAGGCGATGCCGGAGCAGATGGTGCGGTCGCTGCCTGTGCCGTCGTCAAGGGTAAACTGCAATAGTTTCTTTGATTTCGGTACGCGTTGACAACTCTTCACCAGTCCTACACGGATGTCAAGTTTTTCAAAATCCTCAAAACTTACGGTCTCCTTTATCGGTGCTGTCTTGTGTGCCTCAATTTCGTTGGCGCGCTTGGTTGCTTCCAGTTTGTCCAACTGTTTCTGTATTACGCCGTCCTCTATTTTTTCAAAGAGCAACTCCGGTTCGTTAAGTTGATGGCCTGCCGGCAACAGGTCGGTCGACCCCAGTTGTTCCCATTCGGGCTTTTCGATGTTCAGCATGTTGAACAGCCGTTGCGATGAGAATGGCAGGAATGGCTCGAAGGCAATCGCCAGATTTGCTGTTATCTGCAGGCAGATATTCAGTATTGTTTCGCAGCGCTTAGGGTCAGTCTTCCATACTTTCCACGGCTCACATTCAGTGATATAGCGGTTGCCGATTCGTGCAAGGTTCATTGCCTCAAATTGTGCATCGCGGAATTTGAACTGTTCCAGCATTTGCTCCACCTTTTCCTTTACGTCCTTAAACTCTTCGATGGCTTTATTGTCTACGTCAAGCAGTTCGCCGCACTGCGGCACTACTCCCTGCCAGTATTTCTTTGTAAGTTGCAGTGCCCTGTTTACAAAGTTTCCGTAAACGGCCACCAGTTCGTTGTTGTTGCGCTCCTGGAAGTCACGCCATGTGAAATTGTTGTCTTTCGTCTCTGGAGCGTTGGCGGTGAGTACGTAGCGCAGCACGTCCTGCTTGCCTGGCATGTCTTCAAGATATTCATGCAGCCATACAGCCCAGTTCTTAGATGTTGAGATTTTGTTGTCCTCGAGGTTCAGGAATTCGTTGGCCGGCACATTGTCAGGCAGCGTGTAGCCGCCGTGTGCTTTCATCATCACAGGGAAGATGATGCAGTGGAAAACGATGTTGTCCTTTCCTATGAAGTGTACTATCCGCGTGTCTTCCTTCTGCCACCATTGTTGCCACGAGCCCCATTTCTCTGGATATTTCTCGCATAGTTCCTTTGTGTTGCTGACATATCCTATTGGTGCGTCAAACCATACGTAGAGCACCTTTCCCTCTGCACCCTCCACGGGCACTGGTATTCCCCAGTCGAGGTCGCGTGTCATTGCTCTTGGCTGCAAGTCCATGTCAAGCCAACTCTTGCATTGCCCGTACACGTTGGGTCGCCATTCGCGATGCTCTTCCAGTATCCATTTCTTCAGCCAGTCCTGATATTCGTTAAGTGGCAGATACCAGTTCTTTGTCTCGCGCAGCACAGGCGTTGAGCCGCTGATAGTCGACTTTGGATTGATTAGTTCCAGTGGCGAAAGGTCTCTTCCGCACTTCTCGCACTGGTCGCCATACGCTGCTTCGTTGTGGCAGTGCGGACATTCGCCGGTGACGTATCTGTCTGCCAGGAACTGGTGCGCCTCTTCATCGTAGAGTTGTGTGGTTGTATCTTCCGTCAGTTTCCCCTCATCGTAGAGTTTGCGAAACCATTCTGCAGCAAACTTGTGGTGAGTTTCGCTTGTAGTGCGGCTGTATATGTCGAAGGAAATACCGAATTCCTCAAAACTATTCTTAATCATCTCATGGAACCTGTCCACGACGTTTTGTGGTGTGCATCCTTCCTTGCGGGCGCGGATGGTGATGGGTACTCCATGCTCGTCGCTGCCGCCAATAAACATTACGTCGCGTTTTTTCAGCCTGAGATATCTTACGTAGATGTCGGCAGGCACGTATACTCCAGCCAGGTGGCCGATGTGTACACCGCCGTTTGCATATGGCAGTGCGGCTGTCACTGTGGTACGTTTGAAATTCGTCTCTGTCATCTGTATTTTGTGTTTCTGTTTTCTTCAGGCTGCAAAATTATGGAAAAAACCTGAAACCGCCCTATTAGAGAGAAGAGAAGAATAGTTAAGAAAAACAAAAAACATATATATTAATAATGTGTAACGGAAACTTTTATCTACTTTTGCAGCCCGAAAACGAAAACAGAGTACTGCTATGCAGAAGAATTTGGTTATAGTAGAGTCGCCTGCCAAGGCAAAGACTATTGAGAAGTTTCTTGGAAGCGACTATAAGGTGATGTCCAGTTATGGACATATCCGCGACCTTAAGAAGCGTGAGATGAGTGTTGATGTCGATACACTCCGGCCAGTATATGAAATACCCGAGGAGAAAGAGCGTCTGGTGCGTGACCTTCGTAGCAATGCCAAGAAGGCCAGTGCCGTATGGCTTGCCAGTGATGAAGACCGTGAGGGAGAAGCCATTTCGTGGCATTTGTGTGAAGTCCTCGGTCTCGACGAAGCAAATACCAAGCGCATTGTTTTTCACGAGATTACCAAGCCGGCCATTTTGGAGGCCATAGAGCATCCGCGCCACATCGATATGAACCTTGTCAATGCGCAGCAGGCTCGCCGCGTGCTCGACCGCCTCGTCGGTTTCAAACTTTCACCGGTACTGTGGCGCAAGGTGAAACCGTCGCTCTCTGCCGGTCGTGTGCAGAGTGTTGCAGTACGCCTCATAGTAGAGCGTGAGCGCGAGATACAGAATTTCAAGAGCGAGTCGTTCTATAGCGTGAGTGCCATATTCACACCAGTAGATGGCGGTTCCAATGCTACAGAGGTTAAGGCCACTCTTAACAATAAACTGAAGACCCACGCAGAGGTGGAGGCTTTCTTGGAGAGTTGCAAGAATGCCACTTTCGTTGTTGACAGCGTGAGCAAGAAGCCAATGAAGCGCACCCCCGCTCCGCCTTTTACCACATCTACCTTGCAGCAGGAGGCTGCACGCAAACTCGGTCTCACCGTGAGCCAGACCATGATGATAGCCCAACGCCTCTACGAGAGCGGTCGCATTACGTATATGCGTACCGACTCTGTCAATCTTTCCAAACTCTGCATTGCAGCCAGCAAAAATGAGATACTAAGTCAATACGGCAGCAATTACAGCCATGTGCGCCAGTATCATACCAGTTCCAAAGGTGCACAGGAGGCTCACGAGGCTATCCGTCCTACCTATATGGACCAGCATGAGATAGAAGGCAGCCAGCAGGAGAAGCGCCTCTATGATCTTATTTGGAAGCGCACCTTGGCAAGTCAGATGGCAGATGCGGAACTTGAAAAGACAACCATAGAAATTCAGATGCAAGGTGATGCCGATGCTCGTAAGTACACCTTTACGGCCATAGGCGAGGTACTGAAGTTCGACGGCTTCTTCAAAGTCTATCGTGAGTCGACAGACGACGACGAAACAGCACAGGAGACAGAGGCTCACATTTTACCTCCTCTTCGTGAGGGACAGCCGCTCAGTCGCGTGGAAGTTTCTGCCACCGAGCGCTTCTCTCTTGGACCGCAGCGCTACACGGAGGCATCGCTCGTACACAAAATGGAAGAACTCGGCATCGGCCGCCCTTCCACGTATGCTCCTACCATTTCTACCATACAGCAGCGCGACTATGTGCACAAAGGCGACAAGCGCGGCGAAGAGCGTTTCTTCACCGTCGACACTCTTAAAGGCAATGTCGTGAAGTCGCAGACGCGCAAGGAACTTGTCGGCTCCGACAAGGGAAAGTTGTTACCTACCGATATCGGCATTGTCGTGAACGATTTCCTGATGGAGAATTTTGGCGATATCATGGACTACAATTTCACGGCCATGGTAGAACAGGATTTCGACCGTATAGCCGAGGGCAATGAGTCGTGGACGGAAATGATGCACAACTTCTACAACAGGTTTGAGCCTACTGTAGAGCATACTTTGAACTCTCGTCAGGAACATAAGGCCGGCGAGCGCAAAATCGGCATCGACCCAAAGACGCAGCGCCCTGTTTTTGTCAAGATAGGCCGTTTTGGCCCTGTCGTGCAGATTGGTACTGCCGAAGATTCCGATAAGCCTCTCTTTGCTCAGTTGCCCAGCAGCAAGAGCATGGAGACAATTACTCTTGATGAGGCGCTTGAACTTTTCCGCCTGCCGCGCACTGTCGGCGAATACGAGGGCAGCGCGGTCGTCATAGGCGCTGGACGTTATGGCCCTTACGTTCTTCACGAGAAGAAATACACGTCGCTGCCAAAAGGGGCAGACCCTCTCTCCTTTACTCTTGATGAGGCTATTGCCTTGATAGAGGAGCACCGCAAACAGGAAAGCAAGAAACTTATTCGCACTTTCGACGAGGATGCAAAGTTGACGGTCCTTAATGGGCGCTATGGTCCATATCTTGCCTACGACGGCAAAAACTACCGTTTGACAAAATCCCTCCATCAGCGCATCAACACTCTCACCTATGATGAGTGCATGGCAATAATCGATAAGCAGAAAAAATAATGCGACGCATCATACTCATTGGCTACATGGGCTCTGGCAAGACCACCGTTGGCAAGGCTTTGTCGAAGGCCACTGGCATGATGTTCTATGATTTAGACTGGTATATTGAGAGCCGCATGCGCAAGAGCGTGGCTCAGATTTTTGCAGAGCGTGGTGAGGAAGGCTTCCGCAAAATGGAATACAACATGCTCCATGAGGTTGCTGAGTTCGAGGATGTCATCATCAGTTGCGGAGGCGGAACCCCGTGCTTCTTTGATAATATAGATTATCTCAATCAGCAAGGTGAGACGGTTTATCTTAAGGCCACTCCGGAAGTTCTCTACCGTCATCTTCTCATGGGCAAGGTCGAACGCCCGCTTATAAAAGGGAAGAGTGCCGAGGAACTCATTGCCTACATCACCGAGCAACTGCAGTATCGCGAACAGTTCTATTCTAAAGCCCGTCACACGCTTGATGTCAGTCTGATGGACGACTTCGAGAAGATACAGACAACAGTCGCCATGCTGCGCAAGCAGTTGGAAATATAATCTTTCCCACAATAATTGCTAACAAATTGCTAACATTATGAAGAAATGGACCATCGATGATGCTCGCGAGTTGTACAACATCAACGGGTGGGGTACCAGTTATTTCGGAATCAACGACAAGGGTAATGTTTTTGTCACCCCATGCAAGGATGGCACAAGAATAGACTTGCGCGAAGTGATGGACGAGTTGTCACTGCGCGACGTACAGTCGCCAGTGCTGCTGCGCTTCCCAGATATCCTCGACAATCGTATTGAGAAAACCTGGAGTTGCTTCAAGAAGGCAGCAGAAGAGTACGACTATCATGGCGAGAACTACGTGGTATATCCTATTAAGGTCAACCAGATGCAGCCTGTGGTGGAGGAGATTATCTCCCACGGTCGTAAGTTCAACCTTGGCGTAGAGGCAGGCTCCAAACCAGAACTTCATGCTGTTATTGCCGTGCAGTGCCAGAGCGACTCTATCATTATATGCAATGGCTATAAAGACCAGTCGTACATCGAGTTGGCCCTGCTGGCGCAGAAGATGGGCAAGCACATTTTTATTGTGGTGGAAAAGCCCAACGAGTTGGAACTCATAGCCCGTGAGGCAAAGAAACTTGGCGTACGCCCCAACATCGGCATACGCATCAAACTCGCTTCCAGTGGTAGCGGCAAGTGGGAAGAAAGTGGCGGCGATGCTTCAAAGTTTGGACTTACGAGTGCCGAACTGCTTGAAGCCCTCGAACTTCTTGACAAGAAAGACATGCGCGACTGCCTGCGCCTCATCCACTTCCACATCGGCAGCCAGATTACTAAGATACGCCGCATACAGACGGCACTTCGCGAAGCCTCGCAGTTCTATATTCAGTTGCACAAGATGGGCTACAATGTCGACTTTGTCGACTGCGGTGGCGGTCTTGGCGTTGACTACGACGGCACGCGTTCTCCCTCAAGCGAGAGTAGCGTCAACTACAGCATTCAGGAGTATGTCAACGACTGTATCTACACTTTCGTAGAGGTAGCCAACAAAAACGGTATTCCACATCCCAATATCATCACCGAGAGCGGCCGTTCGTTGGCAGCCCACCACTCCGTGCTTGTCATTGATGTGCTTGAGACAGCATCGCTGCCGGAAATGCCAGAAGAGTACGAGCCCGATGAGAATGCCCACCAGTTGGTGAAAGATCTCTATGAAATATGGGACAATCTCTCTCCGCGTAACGTGCTTGAGGACTGGCACGATGCAGAACAGATACGCGAGGAGGTGCTTGACCTTTTTGCCCATGGCATCGTCGATCTTAAGACTCGCGCCGAGGTAGAGTCGATGTACTGGAGCGTTTGCCATGAGATACATGCGCTGGCAAAGAACCTGAAGCACATACCGGAAGAATTGATGAATATCGACAAACTTCTTGCCGACAAATATTTCTGCAACTTCTCGCTTTTCCAAAGTCTTCCCGACTCATGGGCCATCGACCAACTGTTTCCCATCATGCCTATACAGCGGCTTGACGAGCGCCCCACGCGCAATGCCACGCTGCAAGACATTACCTGCGACAGCGACGGCAAGATAGCCAACTTCGTCACCAATCGCCATAACACCCATTCGCTGCCTGTCCACCCTTTGCGCCGCAACGAGTCCTACTATCTTGGCATTTTCCTTGTGGGTGCATATCAAGAGATACTTGGCGATATGCACAATCTTTTTGGCGACACTACTGCCGTTCATGTGTCAGTGAAGGACGGCCATTACCACATCGACCAGATTATCGACGGCGAAACCGTGGCCGAAGTGCTTGACTATGTACAGTACGACCCGAAGAAACTCGTGCGTCAACTCGAGGTTTGGGTTACCAAAAGCGTAAAGCAGGGAAAGATCACCCTTGAGGAGGGAAAGGAATTCCTTTCCAACTATCGCTCCGGCCTTTACGGCTACACCTATTTGGAGTAGCCGTAAAGACTGCAGCAGTATTGCTGATGCGAAAGCCTGTTTGCGGCTTTCGTAAGGCATGCCCTGTTATCCGTATGTCTCTATCAGATATTTCACAAACTGTGGGTCCTGGAAGTTAACGGTGCCCGTGTCGAAAAGTCGATAATCATACATTCCACGGCATTTCTCAGTGCGTCGTGGCGGAACTGATGGTCTGTCTGCGCCAGGCGAAGTTTCACGGCATCGAAATTCTTACGGCAAATTTCCTGCTGCTCTGTCGACAGTTTCATTATTATTGCTGTCCGCTAAAACACACAAGCGCAATAATTATCGTCCGCAATGCCGATAAACAGACGTTACGGACGGATATTTGATGCATTTTCAAGTTTTAGCGGACAGCAATATAATATAATATAATATAATAAGAAAACGGCCTACACGTTGCTATCAGTTCACGTGTAAGCAGTCTGAATGTGCATTTGTCAGCAAGGAAATTCCCGAGTTTTGTTCGCCTACCCGTGGCCTTTCCCATTGCTTAATACAACTGTGCTGTTGACATAATCTTGTCGAAGTCCTCGCGCGACATCTCCAGTTCCACTGTGTGCGCATTACGCTCTGCTGCTTCTGCAGCCTCCACAAAACGGACCGCATCGTCACCTGTTACAACAGGTATTGGTCTGATTGGTGTTGCCATACTCTAAACTCCTTCCTTCTTTTTATTATCCACTGCAAAATTACGACTTTTTCTTGAAATCCATAATGTTTTCATTCGTTTTGTACGCTGTTTCGCAAAAAAAGATTTTTTTCTTTTGTTTTCCTCTTGCTTAGTAGTATTTTTGCAGGCAGAACAAAGCAGGACAAGGATGAAAGAGAAACTAACCGTAGTGAAAGTAGGCGGCGCAGTGGTAGAGGCTGAGGAGCAACTGCTACGACTGTTGGTCGACTTCAGTGCCGTGCCTGGCAGAAAAGTGCTCGTGCATGGCGGAGGCCGCAAGGCCACTAAGATTGCCGAACGCCTCGGCATCACTACCAAGATGGTTGGGGGGCGCCGCATCACGGATGCTGACATGCTCGAAGTGGTCACCATGGTCTACGGAGGACTTGTCAACAAGCAGTTGGTGGCGCGCCTGCAGTCTGTTGGCGTCAATGCCGTTGGTCTGACGGGTGCCGATGCCGATGTCATACGCAGTCATCGCCGTCCTGTGACCGATGGTGTCGACTATGGCTTTGTCGGCGATGTCGACTACGCCGACGGCGCTGCCCTCTCGCAACTCATCGAGGCTGGCATGACACCTGTCGTTGCGCCGCTGACCCACGACGGTCATGGCAGTATTCTCAATACCAATGCCGACACTATTGCCTCAGAGACTGCCAAGGCTCTCTCCGGCCGCTACGATGTTACGCTGATTTATGCCTTTGAGAAGGCTGGCGTGCTGACCGATGCCGACGACGAGTCGACTCTCATCCCTGTTATAACGCGTGCCGACTTTGAACGCTACAAGGCCGACGGTACCGTGTCGGGCGGCATGCTGCCCAAGATAGAGAATGCTCTCGCTGCCGTCAGCGCTGGCGTGACCCGCGTCATCATTACCCGTGCCGATGCCATTGACGGGCTTCATGGAAGTGTAATCGTTGACCATTGACCATTCTTTGCCCAAGGTCAAAGCGGCAAAGCCGAGCGGAACATTGAGCATTGAACATTTAGCAAAAATTATAAAATGAGCGTCCAGTTGTCGCATCTCAGTATAGGCTATGTCACCGGCGGCCAGCAGCATGTTGTGGCCAGTGATATCGATGCCTCGCTACGCAGCGGTGAGATGACGTGTCTGCTGGGCCAGAACGGTATAGGCAAGTCGACCCTTCTGCGCACCCTTGCCGCCTTCCAGCCCCGTCTGGACGGCGACATATTTATTAATGGGCGCTCTATCGACAGTTATTCGCGGCAGCAGATAGCCCAGGAGATTGGCGTGGTGCTCACAGAGCGTCCCGACGTTCGCAATATGACGGTGGGCGAACTTGTCGGCATGGGGCGCTCGCCCTATACGGGCTTCTGGGGCTCTCTCTCCGATGAAGACCACCGCATTGTCGACGAGGCAATAGCCCAGACGGGCATATCGTCGCTTGCCGGGCGTCTCACGGCAACGCTAAGCGACGGCGAGCGGCAGAAGGTGATGATTGCCAAGACCCTTGCGCAACAGACATCGGTGATATTTCTCGACGAACCGACGGCATTCCTCGATTTCCCGAGCAAGGTGGAGATGCTGCAACTGCTCCGCCGTCTTGCCCGACAGCAGCAAAAGACGATATTCCTCTCTACGCACGACGTGGAACTGGCTTTGCAACTTGCCGACCAACTTTGGCTCATGGAGCCGGGCCTGCTCAGTGTCGGCACACCGCGCCAACTGGCTGCGCAGGGCGTGCTGACGCGCTTCCTCGAGCGCGACGGCATCAGTTTCGACACTTCGGCGCTGACGGTGAGAGTGACACAGGAGAGTGCTACGGCCGATGCCGAGACAGAAACGGCAGGCAGTGAGATTTAGAGTTTTAACCTTTTTGAAATGCTATGACCGACGGACACGGCGACGACCTTTACAGATACGACGAGGGCATGGTGCGCATCAATTTCAGTTCCAATGTCTATCAGCACCCACAACTCGATGGACTGAAAGCCCATCTCAACGAGTATTTTGGCCTCGTAGGCCATTATCCTGAGCCCCAGCCGCGCTCACTGGAGCGCAAGATAGCACTACGTGAGGGAATTTCGCCCGAGGCGGTGCTCGTCACGAGCGGTGCCACAGAGGCCATCTATCTCATTGCACAGATGCTGCGCGGCAGTTTCTCTATTATTCCGCAGCCCACCTTCGGCGAATATTCCGATGCATGCCGCATCAACGGCCACGTCATTTCCTACGAGAGCAATGAAGACATTGCATCCATGCCGCGCGACCGCGTCTACTGGATATGCAATCCCAACAATCCCTCAGGCAATGTTCTGATGAAGGGATTTATGACCTATGTCGTGCGGCGCTCTCCGCGCTACACCTTCGTCGTCGACCAGTCGTACGAAGACTATACTCGCGAATCTCTCCTCTCTCCGCGCGAAATGTTCGACAGCCAGAATCTTCTTCTTATTCACTCTCTCGGCAAGCGCTACGGCGTGCCGGGACTGCGGCTGGGCTATGTCACCGGCCATCCGCAGACCATACAGTTGCTGCGCAGCATGCAGCATCCCTGGTCGGTCAGCGCCCTGTCAATAGAGGCCGGCCACTATCTACTGGATACCGACAAGCCGGCAGTGCCCGACCTCGATGCTTATCTCGCAGAGACGGAGCGTTTCCGTACAAACCTGCGCCAGAAGGCCAACGTGCGTGTCTTCGAGACAAAAACCAATTTCATGCTCTGCGAGATTGACAACATGACGGCTGCCGACCTTAAGTTCCGCCTTGTCCACGAGTACGGCATGCTGATACGCGACTGCCAGAATTTCTCGGGCCTTGGGAGCAACTTCTTCCGCGTGGCAACCCAACTGCCAGAGGAAAACGACCTGTTGGTAGAGGCTATTAGCGGGTTAAATGCATGACGGAAATTTCAAAAAGCAGTGCTGGCAAAATTTAAAGCAGTGTTTTTAAAAATAAAAACAGTGTTTACGAAAATAAAAACAGTAGTTTTAAAAATTAAAACAGCTGTTTTTTTTACCCCCGTTTTTATTAAATTTTCGTAATAGTTTTCATATCCTATCCGATGTTTGAAAATATATGCTATCTTTGCGCGAAAATTTCATAGCGACATCATTTTCTATTATTTATAACTCAACAGACAATGAAGATTAAAGCAATTTCTCTGGCTCTCTGCTTCGGCATGCTCGTGGCAGGATGCAACAACACTCAGAAGGGTGCAGCAATCGGTGCCGGTGGCGGTGCTGTGCTGGGTGCCATCGTTGGTAAGTTGGCAGGCAATACTGCCGTAGGTGCTGCTGTAGGCACGGCTGTCGGTGCAGGTGCCGGCGTGCTCATCGGCAAGAAGATGGACAAGGTGAAGGCTCAGGCCGAGGCCGTCAAGAACGCACAGGTTCAAGAGGTGCAGGACGCCAATGGTCTGGATGCTGTCAAGGTAACTTTCGACAGCGGTATCCTCTTTGCTACCAACAAGTACGACCTCAGCACCACAGCCAAGAACTCTCTGGCAGAGTTTGCCCGTGTGCTCAATACCAACAACGACTGCGACGTGGCCATCATAGGTCATACCGACAGCACCGGCAGTGATGCCATCAACCAGCCCCTGTCGGTCAATCGTGCCAACAGCGTGGAGGCTTATCTCAAGTCGTGCGGCGTAAGGGCTACTCAGATCAAGAGCGTTGAGGGACAGGGCTCTACCAATCCTGTTGCCGACAACTCTACCGAGGCTGGCCGCAAGCAGAACCGTCGTGTGGAAATCTACATGTACGCTTCGAAGGAGATGATACAGAAGGCAGAACAGGGCACTCTGCAGTAATCCTGTGGCTAAGGTTAAACGCAACAAAAACAGCGACGGCTCATCGCGCATGGCGCGTCTGCGCCGGCAAGTGCGACGGATATTAATAGGAATAGTGGTGGCATTTTTTGCCTCCACTATTCTTTCTGTCGTAGTGCTGCGCTGGGTTCCTGTGCTGTTCACGCCGCTCATGTTCATACGCATGGCCGAGCAGCATGCCGACGGGCGCCCGATGGTGCTGCGCCATCGCTGGGTGCCTATAGAGGAGATAGCCCCCACGCTGCCGCAGGCAGTGATAGCTAGTGAGGACGCCCACTTTATGAAGCACCACGGCTTCGACTACAAGGCCATAGAATATGCGGCCGTGCGCAATCTGAAACATCCCGAGCGGCGCAAGATAGGCGCATCCACCATATCGCAGCAGACGGCAAAGAACGTGTTCCTCTGGCCCGGCCGGTCGTGGCTGCGCAAGGGCCTTGAGGTCTATTTCACGTGGCTTATAGAACTCACCTGGTCTAAGCAGCGCATCATGGAAGTCTATCTCAACAGCATAGAAATGGGCGACGGCATCTATGGCGCTTCGGCTGTGGCGGAGTGGCACTTCCACAAGCGCGCCAGCGAACTAACACGTGAGGAAAGTGCATTGATAGCCGTCACGCTGCCCAATCCGCGCCGTTTCAGTTCTGCCAGTCCGTCTCCCTACGTGCTGAAACGACAGAAGCGCATCCTTCGCGAGATGCGCTTCGTTGATGAGTGGTAATTTATAACTCACCTCATACCTCTCACCCCTTATCTCATACTTCTCACCCCTATTCTTCACCATTCACCTCGCGGTAAATCACGGCGAGGGCGGCCTCCCAGTTGGTGTCGAGCGAGAAGCGGGTCAGCATCTTGCTGTTGTTGAAGTAACTGAGCACCAGTTCCTTGTCGCGGTCGTTGAATAGCGGATGACAGTAACTGGCGTCCATGAATTTCCTGGTCATTTTCATTTGCAGCACGTCAGGCTGCTTGCTCATTTCCACCATCTGCTTCATGTAGTAACTCACAAAGAGATTGAGCGCGTAGGCCTGACGGTCGAGCATGGCTATGCTGGAGTCGGGCATCTGTTCCTGCATTTTCATGGCCATGTAGTTCAGGGCGTCGAGTTTGAACTGGGCCACCTGGCGTGCTGCATCGGTCGACTTTGGGTCGCTGATGGTGTTCTGCACGCTTCCGCGCAGGTAGTTGTACACCTCTTGTGCTTGTGCCGTGGCCGTTGTCATGGCCGTCATGGCTATCAGAAAGAGTAGTTTTTTCATTGTCGTGTCAGATATAAAGAGTTTGTAATGTTGTCGGGAAGTTCGTCGGCATAGTGAGTCACCATCATCATCGTCTTGCCTGCGCGCTGGCAGAAGGTCTCAATAATGTCTTTCACCATACGCCTGTTCCATGGGTCGAGACCGTGCAGCGGCTCGTCGAGGATGAGCAGTTGCGGGTCTTTCACGAAGGCGCGGGCCAGCAGCACCAGCCGCTGTTCGCCGCTGGAGAGTTGCAGGTAGGGGCGCTCGGCCAGATGGGCAATGCCGAAGATATCCATCCACCAGCGGCACTGCTCGCGCTCTTCGCTGTTGGCGCGGACGTAGAGCCCCACCGTGTCTTTCAGTCCGCTTGCCACCACGTTTTCTGCCGGCATGTTGTGCTGGTAGGAGCGGTGCATCTCCGGCGACACGTAGCCTATGTGACGCTTGATGTCCCAAATCGTCTCGCCGCTGCCGCGCTGCTGTCCGAAGAGGGCAATGTCGCAGGCATAACTCTGTGGATTGTCGGCACAGACGAGCGACAGCAGTGTTGACTTGCCGGCGCCGTTCTGGCCGGAGATGGCCCAGTGCTCGCCGCTCTTGACGGTCCAGTTGATGTCGCGCAGAATGTTGCGGCTGCCGTAGCGTATGCTTACATTTCTCATGCTCACCACCTCACTGCTGTTGTAGTCGTCGGTGTGACGTGGCAACTGCAGTAGTCTCTGCCGGCGCTCTTCGCTCAGCACGTGGGGGGCTACAGGCTCCTGCCTGCTCGCAAATTCGCTCACCGAGCAAGGCTGCAGCGGTTCGCCGTCGACCATCTCCGTCACGCTGTCGAGGAATGGCGGCAGGTCGTCGGTTTTAGATACTACGAGAATGATGTCCAAATTGTTCTCGGCCACCAGCGCCTGCAGCAGTTCGCGCAGTTGGGCGCGCGTGTCGCTGTCGAGCCCTACGAAGGGATTGTCCATTATCAGCAGACGGGGCTGCGAGAAGAGCGTGCGTGTGAGTTGGAACTTGCGCAACTCTCCGCTGGAGAGCGAGATGATGTATTTGTCGAGCAACGGCTCTATATGGAAAAGGCTATAGAGTTTCTGGCGCAAACCTCGGCGTTCCTCGCTGTCGGAACCCTGCAGTTGGTAGGCATGGTCGAGCAGTTCGCCCACCGTGGGCGTCTCGTGGTCGATGTCGTGCTGGTTCCAGCGAAGTTGCAGGTAGTAGGCACCGTCGACAGAGGCGCCGTAGGAGTCGCGAAAGGCGATATAGCGCACGCTGTCGGAGGCTATCTGACGGCGCATGCGCTCCACGTATTGTGTCTTGCCGCTGGCGTTGCGGCCTACAATGGCTGTGATTTTCCCCATCTTGTTATACTGTGTCTATGACTTCACGCGCTCGCGGTTTTTGCTGACAAAGTCTTTCCATCCGTGGTAGTTGACTTGCGAGGCAGGGCGGTTCATTTGCATGTAGTGGCAGTAGGCAGCGCCCAGCGCGTCGGTGGCATCCATGAATTTCGTCAAGGCATCCTTGTCGAACTTCAGCAGCCGCTGCAGCATGGCAGCCACCTGCTCCTTCGACGCGTTGCCGTTGCCGGTGATGGCCATCTTGATTTTCATCGGTGCATATTCGTGAATGGGCACTCCGTGGTGGATGGCGGCAGCAATGGCAGTGCCCTGTGCGCGTCCCAGTTTGAGCATCGACTGTACGTTCTTTCCGAAGAAAGGTGCCTCGATGGCCATCTCGTCGGGCAGATAGGAGTCTATGATGCCCGTCACGCGCTCGAAGATGTGCCCCAGTTTCAGATAGCCGTCGCCGAAGTTTCGCAGGTCGATTACTCCCATCGTCACCATCTCTGCGCGCCCGTCGGTTACCTTCAGTACACCGTAGCCCATGATGTTTGTGCCCGGGTCGATGCCCAGTATTATTTTCTCCATGACGGCAGGACGTAGTTGGTTTGGTTGCTGGTTTGCTCCTGACATCCGCCGCTCTCCAGACCATAGCGGCTGACGGCGGTCACGGCATAGTGGAGCGTGGCCGATGGTTGAAGCGATATCGTCTGTGCTCCGACGCGCTGCGCCGCGAGCAGACTGGCGTCGCCGGTATCTACAGGGAGCGATGGCGAGGCATAGATGTTGTATGTCAGATAGTCGCCGTCGCTGCGGTCGGTGGCTCCGCTCCATGTCAGAGTGTTGCCTGACGGAGTGCGTGCTACGCTGAGCAGGGTGGGGGGCGTCGGTGCTTCGGTGCCGGCCCATGTCATTGGCGGCACGAGGGCACGCTGGTGGTTGAAAAGCAGTGTAAACTGATAGACACCCTTTGTGTCGTCGGTAAGGAAACGGCTGCGGAAGTGGCATATGCCCAGCCCGTGTTGGCGCGCAACGTTCATCTGTCGCTCTATGGTCGACAGGCTCCAGTCGCCCTCGCTGCGTGCCAGACGGTAAGTGCCCAGTCCGGCGGCAATGGGGCGCCCGTAACTACATTCGCTCCAGTCGGCCACAAAGGGGTAGAAGTGGCGGCCGTCGAAGTACATCATAGGGAAGAGACCGTCCATCAGCCCGTCGCGTAGCCAGCCCTGCGCATCCTGACATACGCGCTGGTAGGCATTCCAGCCGCCGCTGCTGTAGCGGCCCATGTCGTCGTGCTTGCCGATGGGCGAGCAGGTCAGTTTGACCCATGGTTTCAGAGCCTTCACGCGGCGTCTCACTTCGCTGACGATGCGCGTTATGTTCTGGCGGCCTTGTTGGCGTGATACACTGATGTTCCACGTGTCGGGATAGCGTATGTAGTCGAGATGTATGCCGTCTACATCGTAGCGGCGCGTTATCTCCTCGCACAGGCTTGCTATGTAGCCTGCCGTGGCAGAGTTTTCGGGATTGAGGGCAGCGTCGGCACCAAGTCGGCGAAGCAGTTGGGGATGCGTGCGGCGCATGTTCCTACAGCCGGCACCGTCCCATTTCCCCATGGGAATGGCAACGAGCCAGGCATGCAGTTCCATGCCGCGGCGGTGGCACTCCTCAATGGCGAAAAGCAACGGGTCGTAGCCCGGCGAACGGCCTGCGTGCCCCGTCATAGCAGCGTCCCAAGGTTCTATCTGCGACGGATAGACCACTGTGCCACGTATGCGGGTCTGAAAAAGTACGGTATTGATGTTGGCGCGCTGCAGTTGGTCGAGCGTATGGCGCAGTTCCTCGCGCTGGCGCTCTGCCGAGGCTTCGCTCTGCGCGTATGTCCGGGGCCAGTCGATGCCGCCGTATGTTGTCAGCCACACTGCACGCACCTCGTGCTTCGGCTGTGCTGCTAATGGCTGCAATGAAACAATGCACAGCAGCAGTACAGCGTGAAAAATGACTGTTGATGTCCAGCGACGGGCCGACAGGAAATGTGACAAATTGAAATGCATGATAAGGGGAGGGTGGAGTTAAGCCTCTTCGGCTTCTTCCTTCCGACGCTTCTCTTCCACCATCGTCTGGAAGTCTTTCTTCTGAAGCACGAAGTTCGTACCCAGGTATTTCTCTTTCACCACGGGATTGACTGACAACTCGTCGGGACTGCCCTGGAAGAGAATGCGGCCTTCAAAGAGAAGATAGGCGCGGTCGGTGATGTTGAGCGTCTCGTGAACGTTGTGGTCGGTGATGAGGATGCCGATGTTGCGATACTTCAACTGCCATACTATCTGCTGAATATCTTCTACGGCGATCGGGTCTACACCGGCGAAGGGTTCGTCAAGCATTATAAACTTTGGCTCGATGGCCAGACAGCGGGCTATTTCAGTGCGGCGGCGCTCGCCACCACTCAGACGGTCGCCGGTATTGCGGCGCACCTTGCCAAGGCGAAACTCTTTTATCAGGCTCTCCAGTTTTTCCAACTGATAGTCGCGCGGTTTGCCGGTCATTTCAAGCACCGACAGGATATTGTCCTCGACCGTCATCTTTCGGAATACGGAGGCTTCCTGAGCCAGATAGCCTATTCCTGCGCGCGCACGCTTATATACGGGATAGGTGGTGACGTCCTCATCGCCAAGATAGATGTGGCCGCCGTTGGGAACTACCAGTCCGGTAGTCATATAGAATGAGGTGGTCTTGCCAGCACCGTTGGGACCGAGCAGGCCGACTATCTCGCCCTGCTTCACGTCGAAACTGACATCGTTGACAACGGTGCGCTTGCCGTAAACTTTCACAAGGTGTTCCGCGCGAAGCACAAACTGCTGCTCGCCAGCGGAGGGAAGTGTCTGTTCGTCCATGTGGTAAAGTCTTTACAGCCTGCAAAAATAGACAAATTCAATGACAGGTGCAAGAAAAAGGCTTGCGGATTGGAGAAAAAGTGGTTTTTATTTTGCTTTTTTACCAATAATAAGTAATTTTGCACGCTCAAAACCGACGTAATTATTTATAATAAAATCAGATAAGAGAAATGAATATCCAATTCGATGCTACCGATAAGGTGAACGGCCTGATGACCATCACCATCGAGAATGCCGACTATCAGACCGAAGTAGACAAGACGCTGAAAGACTATCGCAAGCGTGCGCAGGTGCCAGGCTTCCGCCCCGGACAGGCTCCAATGGGGATGATCAAGCGCCAGTACGGCACGGCAGTGAAGGTTGACGTTGTCAACAAGTTGCTGGGCGAGAAACTATACGGCTACGTGCGCGAGAATAAGATACAGATGCTTGGCGAACCATTGCCCAGCGATACACAGAAGCCGCTCGACTTCGAGGGCGACGCTCCCCTGGAGTTCAAGTTTGACATCGCCGTGGCTCCTGAGTTCAAGGCTCAACTCTCCGGCAAGGACAAGGTGCCTTACTACACTATTGGCGTCGACGACAAGATGATCGACCAGCAGGTGCAGGCATACGCTCAGCGTGCAGGCCACAACGAGAAAGTTGAGGAGTACGACAGCGAGAAGCGCGACGTGCTGCGCGGCGACCTGCGCGAACTGGATGCCGACGGCAACGCCAAGGAGGGTGGCATAGAGATAGAGAACGTGGCTGTGATGCCTCAGTATATCTCTGTCGACGACCAGAAGAAACTCTTCGACGGCGCAAAGTTGGGCGACATCATCACGTGGAATCCGCGCAAAGCCTATCCGGACAACGACGCTGAGGTGGCTGGCATCCTGCGCGTGGAGAAGGACGCCGTGAAAGACCACGAGGGCGACTTCACATTCCAGGTGACGGAAATTTCGCGCTATGTGGCTGCCGAAATCAACCAGGAACTCTTCAGTCAGGTGTTTGGAGAGGGTACGGTTAAGGACGAGAAGGAATTCCGCGAGAAGATAGCCCAGCAGTTGTCAAAGCAGTTTGAGACCGACAGCGACTATATGTTCCTGCTCGACGTGCGCCAGCACATGGAGAAGAAGATTGGCAAACTGGAATTCCCCGAGGCCATACTGCGCCGTGTTATGATACAGAACAACAAGGAGCGCAAGGATGTCGAGAAGTTTGTAGACGACAATTTCCAGGCAAGCATCAAGGAACTCCAGTGGCATCTCATCAAGGAGCAACTCGTTGCTGCCAACAACATCACTGTTGGCGACAGCGACATCGAAGAGGCTGCCAAGGAGTTTGCCCGTGCGCAGTTTGCACAGTATGGCATGACAAACCTGCCGGAGGAGTACGTTGAGAACTATGCCAAGGAAATGCTCAAGAAGCAGGAACAGACCGACCGCCTCGTTGACCGCGCCATCGACGTGAAACTGAAGAACGCGCTGAAGACCGTTGTGAAACTCGACGAGAAGACTATCTCGCTTGACGAGTTCCAGAAGATGGCTGCCGAAAAGAGCAACTAATCAAAAAAATAAAAAAGGTGCCTCATGGCACCTGTGGAAATTTTCCGAAGTCGGGCTTTCTTTTCTCAAGGAAAGCCCGACCTCCTTCTTGGGCCTCGTCAAGAAAATAGTAGAGCATTGTGGCGTCGCCGGCAAGTTGCTGAATGCCTGCCTGGCCGTCAAGTTCTGCATTCATGCCGGCCTTTATCATGCGCAGGGCGATGGGCGAGCGCTCCATCATCTCTTCTGCCCATGCCACACACTCGTCTTCCAACTGCTCCAGCGGCACTACCTTGTTGACCATGCCCATGCGCTCGGCCTCAGCAGCGCTATACTGCCTGCACAAGAACCATATCTCGCGGGCCTTCTTCTGTCCGACGATACGCGCAAGGTAGGAGGATCCGAAACCTGCATCGAACGAGCCGACCTTCGGACCTGTCTGACCGAAGATGGCATTTTCCGAGGCAATGGTGAGGTCGCAGACGAGATGTAGCACGTGGCCGCCGCCTATGGCGTAGCCGTTTACCATGGCTATCACGGGCTTTGGCAGACGGCGTATCTGCATCTGCACATCGAGTACGCTCAGCCGCGGAACGCCCTCGCTGTCCACGTAGCCGCCGCGCCCCTTTACGTGCATGTCGCCACCCGAGCAGAATGCCTTGTCGCCGGCGCCGGTGAGCAGCACCACGCGGATGCGCTGCAGTTCGCGGCATACGGCAAAGGCCTCGCTAAGTTCCTGAGTGGTAAGCGGTGTGAAGGCATTGCGATAGCGTGGGCGGTTGATGGTTATCTTGGCTATCCCGTTATATTCCTCGAAGAGAATTTCCTTAAATTCTCTGATGGGTTTCCATTCTCTCTGTGTCATAACTTCTTAATTTGACAAAAGTAGTGAGAAAAAGCATAACAGCAAATGTTTTGCGTGGAAATTTTTCCTATTTTTGCACATCATGGCAGAAAAAGAATGAAATGAGTGGAGAGAAGGCCGTGATGCGTGAAGAAGGATGTTGCGTATCACACACATTATATATATTAATAAGGTGAACAATGGAGATAGAAAAGATAGGAGTGTTCCGCTCACCGCTGACGGGAAAGTTTGGCGTGCCGCGACAGGGCGGACTGGTGCGAGGGCTGCGCGGAGTAGTGCAACTGGAAGGACAGTGGGGCTCGGCAGAGGCGCTGCGGGGGCTGGAAGGCTACGACTACGTGTGGCTGATATGGGGCTTTTCGCAGAATGTCGATACCGGAAAGCATGCCACTGTGCGTCCGCCACTGCTTGGCGGCAACGAGAGAGTGGGGGTGTGGGCCACGCGCTCATCCTTCCGCCCAAATAATCTCGGGCTGTCGTCGCTGCGGCTGATAGCCGTCGACGTAGAGAGGGGCTGCATAGAAGTGGAGGGTGCCGACTTGATGGACGGCACCCCCGTCTATGACATCAAGCCATACCTGAGTTATGTAGACTGCCATGAGGGAGCGCGCGGCGGTTTTACCGACGAACACCAGTGGAAACGCCTATCGGTCTGCGTGCCCGAAGAATTGCAGGATGTGCTAACGGAAGAGAAAATGAGTGTGCTGCGCGAACTGCTGGCCCTCGACCCGCGTCCCCACTATCACGACGATGAGCGCGAGTACGGGATGTCGTTCGGAAAGTATAACGTAAGATTCAGAGTGGTCAACGGCTGTGCTCTTCTGACCTCCATTCGATGTGAACACGCTTGAAGCCCATGCTGCCAAGCACCTGCCGCACCTGTGCCTCGCCATTCTTTCTGGCCAGAAGGATATTGTCGCTGGTAAGACCGTAACTGAGCATGCGCCGATGGGCGCGGTGGAACATGGCTTCACGGTCGGTGGCCGTCCAGCGCCCACTCTGGAAGAAACTCTTGGTGCGTGCCTCGTCGATAAAGTCGCTGTCGAGCAGGCGTATAGGTGGAAGACTGACGCAGAGGCTGTCGCTGCGAGCCACTATCCAGCCCGGTTCTGCCTGATGCATGTCGATGCCAAGGCGCATGGTGCCGTAGTAGATGCGTGAGAGGCGGTCGTCGGAGAAGAAACCGCTGCGCACGGTGTCTATCAGTTCTTCGTCGCTGACGGTGAGAAACTCCCACTGGCCTATGGCCTTGATGCTCTGTATCTGTTGAGGGGTGATGTCTATCTGCTGACTGGCACCGATGGTTATCTCGCTATTGCTGACGGCGCGATATAGGCGCGTGATGAGTACGACGGCAACGACCAAGGCAACAACGATGGCCAAAATCTTCAGCCAGAAGAGCAGTGCAAACCTGCGGCGGCGCGGCTGGCGCGGTGGTATGGCGGGGTAATTATCCATTGTTCTTCTCTGTTATGAGGCGCTTGATGAGGTCGACAGGCGTGAGGTCTGTGCGAAACTGGATGATGATATTCTCCTCGGCAAAGCCCGTCTGGTGTATCAGCGGGATGAGCACTTGTGCTGCATGCTGCTGTGCAGTGGCCACGATGTTCATCTCGGGGATGCTCTCGATGATGGCCTGCCGTCCCTGCTGTTCGTAGTTGCTCATCTCGGCATCGGAGAAATGGGAGCGCACAATGCCCACGTATTCGCGAATGTTCTGCTGGTCGATGCGTGTGCTGGTGAGTTCCACCTGTGGGTCGGGCAGCGTGATAATAATGATGCTGTCGCGGCGCTCAACATTGCGCTCTGAGAACTGGCTCATGTCGACATACGCCTTGAGCGTGGCATCCATCGGAATGGCTATCTTGCGGTCGCCAATGGATAGGGGAATGTTCACATTGCGGCCCATGATGTTGCCACGCAGGCGCAGCACGTCGTCATGGGTGATAATCTTATGAATATGGTATTCGGTGGTGTAGATACGCGAGCACTGCTGTATCTGGATGACAAGCGAGGGAAGCGAGTCGGTGCCGACAGACTGCGTGATGCCGTCATTGCGGCTCTCGCTGCCGTCATGACATGCCGCAAGCACTGCCGCGAAGATAAAGAGTAGTATGTGTCGCATCGAAAGGGCGTTGTAGAGCACAAAGATAGTGAAAAAAAGGAAAAAATGACGTTTTGAAAAAATTTTTTGGCTTTCGGGTTAAACTTTTCAAGTGTGATGTCGTCATAGAGACAGAACGCAGCGTTAAAACAGAATAGAATTATTAACTACAAAAACAGAAAGATTATGAAGAAGATTGTCAGCATGATGGCTCTCGCCATATTATTCAGCACCACAGCCCTGGCACAAGACGAAAAGCGCCCCGAGCGCCCCAAGATGGACAAGACCGAGATGATAAAGAAGCGCACTGACGACGCAGTGAAGCGCTACGGACTGAACGACACTCAGGCTCAGCAACTGCAGGCTCTCAACGAGAAATATGCCGACAAGATGGGCCCCGGCCCACGCGGCGGACGTCGTGGTGGCGGCGGCAGACAGGACATGCGCCAGCGTCCTGACAGCGCTCAGAAGCAGCAGCCCACCGACGAGCAGCGAGAGCAGATGAAGAAGCAGCGCGAGGAGCGCAAGGCAGTGATTGAAGCCTACGATGCTGAACTCTCTAAGATACTTACCGAGGACCAGTTGAAGGCTTATAAAGCCGACCGTGAGAAGCGCGGTCCACGCAGGAAGTAAAAAAGACGGCGAATAATGGTAGAAGATGGGCAGAATTTTTGTTCTGCTCATTTTTTTATGTATTTTTGCAGACATGAAACAAGCCATGATCTTTGCTGCCGGGCTTGGTACGCGGCTGCGACCGCTGACCGACAGCATCCCAAAGGCTCTTGTCAGCGTGGGCGGACGCACACTTGTCGACCTGCTGATAGATAAATTGCAAGTTGCGGGATATGAGCGACTGGTGGTCAACGTGCACCACCATGCCGTGCAACTTGAGAGCCATCTCCGGATTTTCCACCCTGACGTACTGATAAGCGACGAGAGGCAGATGCTGCTTGACACAGGCGGCGGACTGCGCCATGCGCAGGACTTGTTCGACAGCGACAGTCCGATACTGCTGCACAATGTAGACATACTGGACAATGTCGACTACGAATGGTTTGCGCGCCAGCATCAGGGCGATGAAGACGCCGTGCTTCTCGTGAGCCGCAGAAAGACATCGCGCTATCTGCTCTTCGACAGCGCAATGCGGCTGATGGGATGGAAAAACGTAAAGACGGGCGAGGTGAAGTCGCCCTTCCCATGGCTGCGCGAAGCCGACTTCACCCTTGACGACTCCCTCCGCGTAATAATGCTCAATGGTCAACGGTCAATGGTCAATGGTCAACTTCACGCTTTCGCTTTCTCCGGCATCCACAGTTTCTCGCCACGCCTGTTCAGGCTGATGGAACGCTTCGACGAAAAATTCAGCATTGTAGACTTCTACCTCAGTACATGCCACAGGGCGCGTATCTTCGGATGCGTGAAGGACGACCTGCACCTGCTCGACGTCGGAAAACCAGAGGCGCTGCAGCAAGCCGAAAACTTCATATAATCTGTAAATCGTAAATAGTATAATCGTAAATCGTCAAATAGTAAAATAAAAATAGGATGCAACAGAAGATAATAATCCTTGACTTCGGTTCGCAGACGACACAACTGATAGGACGCCGCGTGCGTGAGTTGGACACGTTCTGCGAAATCTTGCCGTACAACAAGTTTCCGAGGGACGACGAGTCGGTGATAGGAGTGATACTCTCTGGCTCGCCATTCTCCGTGCACGACCCGGAGGCATTCCGCGTAGACCTGTCGCAGTTTATGGGTCGCGTGCCGGTGCTTGGCATCTGCTACGGGGCACAGTACATTTCGCACACACTGGGAGGCAAGGTGGAGAAAGCCGACTCGCGCGAATACGGGCGTGCTCACCTGCAGACAGTCGACACGGCCAATCCGCTGTTTAAGGGCTTTGAGCCAAATTCGCAGGTATGGATGAGCCACGGCGACACAATTACTGCCATTCCCGACGGCTTCAAGGTGATTGGGTCTACGCGTGATGTGAAGAACGCCGCCTATTATGCTCCATCCCCCACGGGGAAGGAGGGCGACGGGTGTCCGGTCTTTGCCGTGCAGTTCCATCCGGAGGTGTTCCACACCGTCCAGGGCACGCAACTGCTGCGCAATTTCGTTGTCGACATATGCGGCTCGCGCCAGGAGTGGAGTGCTGCCTCGTTTGTTGATACAACCGTGGCAGAACTGAAACAGCAGATAGGCGGCGACCGCGTCATTCTGGGTCTGTCGGGCGGAGTGGACAGCAGCGTGGCTGCCGTGTTGCTCAACAAGGCCATCGGCGACCGCCTGACGTGTATCTTCGTAGACCACGGCATGCTGCGCAAGAATGAGTTCCGCCAGGTTATGGACGACTACAAGGTGCTCGGACTGAACGTTATCGGCGTGGATGCCTCGGAGAAGTTCTTCACAGACCTTAAGGGTGTGAGCGATCCGGAGCAGAAACGAAAGATAATAGGCCGCGACTTTGTTGAGGTGTTCAATGCCGAGGCGCGCAAGATTACCGACGCACGCTGGCTGGCGCAGGGCACTATCTATCCCGACCGCATCGAGAGTCTCAACATTACCGGCAAGGTAATAAAGAGCCATCACAACGTGGGCGGACTGCCGAAAGAGATGCATCTGCAACTCTGCGAACCGCTGAAATGGCTCTTCAAGGACGAGGTGAGAAGAGTGGGCCGCCAGATGGACATGCCCGAGCATCTCATCACGCGCCATCCTTTCCCCGGACCGGGACTTGCCGTGCGCATACTGGGCGACATCACGCCCGAGAAGGTCAGCGTATTGCAGGATGCCGACGACATCTTCATCCGCGGACTGCGCGAATACAAGGTGAAACTCAGCGGCGAAGAGGCGCGACGAGTGCTTGCCGCCGGAGTGCCTGCCGATATGAACGACGGCGAGATAGAAGTGTCGCTCTACGACCAAGTATGGCAGGCTGGCGCCGTGCTTCTGTCTACGGTGCGTTCCGTAGGCGTTATGGGCGATGAGCGAACGTACGAAAATCCTGTCGCACTGCGTGCTGTGACCAGCAGCGATGCCATGACTGCAGACTGGGCGCACCTGCCTTACGACTTAATGGCTAAAGTTTCCAACGAGATAATCAACAAGGTGCGCGGCGTTAACCGCGTCTGCTACGACATCTCCTCAAAACCACCAGCAACGATAGAGTGGGAGTGATAACACTGGGCGTCCGTTGTGGCGTCTCTTGTGGCTCTTTTTTTTGCTGTGTTTTTAAAAATTACAGCTGTGTTTAAAAAAATTACAGCTGTGTTTTTAAAAATTAAAACAGCGCTGGCAAAAATTAAAACAGCGCTGGCAAAAATTAAAACAGCAGTGGCGTTGCTATATATTAAATAGTTTTGTTTCTATCTTGTTTTTGCGTAATGAAAGCATAACAAAAGAGCGCTAATCGAATTAGCGCTCTTTTGTGTTGTATTGTTCTGCACGCGAGGTGCAGAATGTTCGTGGTATTAGCGAACATACCAGCGAGTGATGGTCAGACCGCCGTTGCCAACGAAGAGGATGGCACCCTGATTGACCAGAATGTCGATGTCGCCCTGTGTCAGAGTCCACTCAAAGTTGGTGTCGGCAGCAGAGAAGTTCATAATGGCGCGATTGTCAGTGTCGCGACCGTAAACATCCTTAGGTCCTTCAAGACCTGTCCACCAAGCACCGCAAATCTCTACCTGTCCGCCGTCGGCATCGCATACGAAGTCGATACCCATGGTGCGGCCGGCAATGAGTTCGGCCTTTATCTCATCGGTCAGAGGAATAGTCTTGTCGCCATTCCAGTTGGTAGGACCGAGCGAACCCTTCCAAAGGTCGATGTCGAGCGAGTTCTCCCAGGCAATGGTGATCTTTGAGAATGTCAGACCCGAGCCCTGGATGATGATACCGCAGTCGGTCTGGTCTTCGCAGTTGCCCTTGTTGGCCTGGATGTTGTCAAGAATCTCCTGAGTGAGTATCACGGATGTCTCGCGGTTGAGAATGCCGTCGCTGAACCAGCCGTAGATATCTGTAGGAACGAGTATGCCGTTGAATGTCACAACGCCCTCACCACCTTCGGTGAAGTTGATGCCGCTCCAGTTGCCGTAGTTTATCTGGGCCTGATCCCACTGATCTTGTACCTGTGTGTAGGCAAAGGTAAGGATGGCTCCGGCAGGAACACCTTCAAATGCAGAGGCAGGTACCATGACGCGGCCGCCGTCATCCCATGTAATCTGGAGAAGTCCGCTCCAAATAGTCTTGCTGACAGAGGTGGCAGGAATAATGGCAACATCGTAGGTAATCTCGCCGTTCGACGAAACGAGGCGCAACTTAGACCTCTGACCGGCAGTCTCAGGAATGCCGATGATGAGTTGGTTCTTGTCCTCGCCTGTGAGAATCCACTGGCAGTCATTGCCGTCTATCTGAACAGCGGTGAGTTTGTCGCCATTGGCTACGGTGACAGTCATGCTCTGGCCAGCCTTGGCTTCGTCGTCGGCAGTGGGCAGTGCTACAGCATAGCAGAACTTAGCCTCTTCGACAGTGAGTTCGGCGCCCTCAACCTTGTCATTGTTGGCAAGGGTGAACACAGGCTTGCCGCTCTGGGCATCCATAGGAACGGTGACAGTGATGGTGGTGCCATCGGCAGAGACGTTACCCTCTGCGATAGTAGCCACACCAGTTCCGAAGGCAATGCTCTTCACAAGGTCGAGGTCGGTACCGGTAATCTGAAGTTCGGCACCGGCGCTAACAGGATTGGCGCTGTAGGCTGTAACGGTAGGAAGAACGAGAGTGAATGGCACCTCAATGCTTGCACCGTTGGCCATGATGAGTTTCAGGTTGCCTGCAGTGGCTGTCTCGGGAACGGCGTTCACCACAACCTTGTCGGCTGCTACGGTGATGGCATCGCCGGAGAGTGCGTTAGCACCGGGGAACTCAACGCTTGTAACAACATCCATGTCCTGACCTGTTATGGTGAGTTGGGCACCAGCCTTGACAGGAGCAGGAGCGGCAACGGCATTGCTTGGCTTGACGGTGGTGATGGTACCAACGGGAACCTCGATGTCAGACTTGGTGATGATGACAATGTCGCCGTCGGGAGCAGCAGCAGGAAGGGCGAAGGTGATGGTCTTGGCATCGTCGGAAACAGTGATGGCTGTTACCTCAGTGCCGCCTACCTTGACCGACTTTGCTACGTTGAAGTAGGTACCGGTGATGGTGATAGTCTCGCCAGCCTTTGCGGTGATGGCGTTGAGAGCATCAACCTCGGCGCGGCCCTTAACCTTGCTGACGGTAGGCAGACCAATCTCCACGGCCTGCTCGGTCTGGATGATCTGATACTCTGTGCTGGTGGGATCGACAACGGTGAGGTCGGCAGTGTAGAGTTCGAGTTTGCCTGTCTTTGCCTCGTCGGGAACGCGCACCTCAATGGCATAGCGGTCGTGGCTTACGAAATCGCTTTCGCCAACAACAACACCATCGGCAAATGCAAGAGAGTAGATGAGGTTCAGATAGTCGCCCTCAATCTTCACGATGTCGCCAGGCATAACGCTCTCGGTGACGCTGGTTATCTCAACACCCTCGATGAAGTTCAGCACAGTCTTGGTGATAATGCGCTGACCGCCGGAGGTGACGAGAGTCACTTGGCCAGGGGTAGGATAGTCTTTCGGAACGGTGACGCGAATTTCGCTTGGCGTGCCAGCCTGTACTACCTGAATGTTGGTGATAGGGTCGACGCTGGGAATGACAACGCGAGCCACCTGGTCGAGGTTGCTACCCAGGAAGCGCAACTGACCGCCACGCATCACGGGGTTAGGACCGTAGGCATTCAGCGTAACACCACCCTGATACTGGTTGGTGTCGAGGTCGTCCTCGCTGCACGCTGCCAGCGATAGCCCCACAAGGGCTACCACTAACAGGGTGAATATATTCTTGATGTTTTTCATATCTGATTACATTTTATTTGTTAGGAACAACGCGGATGTTGTCAATCTTGATAATTGGGGTACACTCAACACCGACGGGCAGTGAACTCTTGTCGTTGTAGCCACCGCGAACCACGAACATGTTGAAGTTGGCAAAGTCGGCAGCGCTGGTCTGTGTGCTTCCAATCTTAGCGCCGTCCCAGTCCCATACGAAGTCTGACAGCGGCATGGTGACGGTAAGCCACTTGCCATCTGTGTCATACAGCAGACTGGCCTCGTCCTTCCATGGCATGTAGAGGCCACGGCTCAACTTGCCCTGCTCGTGGAAGAAGGTGTTGTTGGCACCAGGAACGGTGTTGCCGTAGATGTCGGTGCCGGCAGAAATAGTCACCTGATTAACGCTACCGAAGTAAACCTGCAGAGGAGCGGCTGACCAAGCGTTGTCTTTCGGGATGTTGATCTCAAACTTTAGGTTAAGTCCCTCGTAGTTGCTGAAGTCGGCAACATCGAACAGACGTGGGTGCTGTGAGTAAGCCTGAGGATCCTCCCAGTCGCCGCACCAGTACTCGAACGAGAAGTTACCGTCGTTCCAGCCGCCGTCGTCGCCCATCTTGGTGTTACCAAGCAGCAGGTAGTTGCCAGAGAGCGATGTGTCGTCGGTCAGAATGTCGCGGTTGTGCCAGCCGTTGTTGCCAAGCACTGTGCCGGTGAAGCATGGCGTGTCGAAGTCGAACAGCATGCCGCGCTTGTCCATGTACTGGAATGAGCCCTGGCCTGTGCCGTAGATAGAGGTGACAGCGGGCTTCTCGCCTACGGGAACATCATCGGGCATGGTGAAACGGATGGCCGTCTTATTAATATCAATAATGTTCGCGCGCGCGAGGGTGTAGTCTGAACCAAACTTCACGGTGAGCGGGAACTCTGCATAGTCGAGGAAGTAGTCGCCACGCAGTGTCACCTCTTCGCCAGCCGATGCCCACTCGTTGGACATGGCGGTCACAACAGGAGCAGGGATGATGACGTGGAAGTTGTAGGTTGCCAGATTGCCGTCGGCAGTATAGAAGTAAATCTTGTCGGTTACGGTGCCAGGAATTTCGTTAGGCACGGTGACGACAAGAGTGTGGTCGGTCATGTAACTGGTGTTCAGTACTGCAGGCTGATCGTTGAAACTAAGTTGTACGATGCTGCGCAGATTGTCGCCAACGATGCACACCGTAGTACCCATGGAAGCCTGCGTGAGCAGAGAGTCACTCGATGCCAATGCCACTGGGCGAATGTAACTCACCACAGGCACACCGTCTGTCGACTCGTAAGCGTCGGGCTGATCCTTACAAGAGGTGGTTGCCAGTGTGAGGCATGCCATCATTGCAAGGCTGATGCTCTTGAATATATTGTTCATTTTCATTGTTATGTCTATGTTATATAATGTTTGTCATCAAATTAGTAGGCGTACTCAGTGCGCACGTTGACCGAGACAGGTGTGACGTTGCTGCCGAGGTTGGGGTTCAGGGCTACGTCCTCAGTCGGATAAGGCAGGGTGAAACTGGCCTTGGTGACATTGAGGCTGTTGGTGCCTGTGGTGCGTGGAGTCTTTCCTTCTGCATCTGCTGCGTCTTCATATTGTATGTCTGTCGTGTCCCATGTAGCACCATCGGACTCGAAATATGCCTTGTAAGCACCATCGCAGTTCCATACGGCACCGCGGTTCTGCTGCTTCAGGTCGGCAATACAAGCGTCGACGTCGTAGTAACTGCGGCGAACGTAGTCGTACCAGCGGTCACCCTCGCCAGCAAGTTCCAGACGGCGCTCCTTCCAGATGTCGTCGAAAGTGAGAACGGTCTTGTCGACAGCAGCATTGTCTGAACGGCCGCGAACAGCGTTGAATGCATCAAGGGCAGTCTGGCTGGTGGTGTTGCCAAGCAGGACTTCTGCCTCGGCATGTACCAGGTAGACATCAGCAAGGCGCAGGATGTGGGTAGCCACGGCGTAAGCCATACGACCGGCAGACATACCACATTCTGCCTGGTGGTCGGCTTCGTTGCCATAGGCGTGCTTCACGTTCTGCACACCGCATGGGCCCTGGAACTGGCCAGGAGCAGCCTCGTTGTAATCCTTGTCGTAGTAGAACTTCAGGATGTCAAGACCTTTCTTGCCGTTGCCAAGATCGTGGTCACGCCAGAAATACTCGTAGGTGTCGCCGGCACCCATCATGGTAGCCTTGCGGCGAACGTCGGTCTCTATGCGAGCAGACGGATTTTCTGTGACATCATAGCCGAAAGCACGCTCCAGATCGTAGGATGGGCCACCCCAGCCGCCCCAGCAGTCGCCGTACTCGTCGAAGCCCTGAGGCATAAGGTCGCTCTGCTGTGTGTTCTGGCATGTCCAGTGTGCACCGACAGTCCAGCGCCATGCGATAAGGCTCTCGTCGCTGACATTGTTGGAACCGCGGAAGATGTCTTCGTAGTTCTCCAAGAGTTTGCGGCCGGAATTCTGGATGACATCAAGCGATGCGGCAGAAGCGCGCTGCAGGTAGTCGCTGCTGAGTGAGCCGGAAACACCGGCTGCTGTCAGCAACACCTTGGCATAGAGGCCGCGAGCGCCGTAGTAGTCGATACGACCGGTGCTGCTCTTCTCATGAGGAAGCAGTTCCATGGCTTTCTCAAGCGTCATGAGAATATACTCATAAACGTCGGCGCGACGTACTTTCTGAAGTGAGTTGTAAGAACCGTCGGCAATGATTGGCTCATTGTCGTGAACGATGGGCACGTCGCCGAAGGTGCGGACAAGGAAGAAGTAGGCCATAGCCTTCCATGTGAGACATTCGCCCATGCACTGGTTCTTCACCGTAGGCGATGCGTCGGAATCCTTAATGGAGTTGTACACGGTGTTGGAGTGTCCGATGACAGCCCACAGCGAATAAGACATGTTGACAAGGTCCTCGTCGGTACCGTTCACTGAGAAGTTCAGGTAAGGACTTGAACCCCAGTACATGTTACCCGACATTACTTCACCAATCTTTATGAAACCGCGCTGGAAATCGTACCAAGGCGAGTTGTAAAGATAGTTGACGCCACTGATGCACGATGCGTCGTCGGTGTAGAAGTTCTCAGTATTGTAACTGTCCTCTACGGGGCGATCCAGAAAATCATCGCACGATGCCGTGCCCATGGCTACGAGCATTGCGGCGGCTATCAGTTTTATATTCTTGATTTTCATAATGCTTTTTTTATTATAATAAGGTTAGAACGATACATTCAGGCCAAGTGTGTAACTTGTAGGAGAAGGATAACGGCCGTTGTCCAGTCCGTACACGTTGTTGGAGGCTGTCGAAACACCGATTTCGGGATCGTAGCCGTCATAGCCTGTGATAGTGAATAGGTTGGTGACGTTGAATGTCACGCGGAGATTGGTGAGGCCCCACTTCTTAATCAACTTGGTGTCGAAGGTGTAGCCCAGGGTGATAGCCTTTACGCGGAGGTAAGAACCGTCTTCAATGTAGCGCGAACTCCAAGCGTCGTTGTCGTTCGGGTCGTTGATGGCGGCGCGTGGCGTCGGAGAAGCGTTGGCGGCTACGACATTGGAGATGTCGTTGTACCAGTAGTCGCTGTATACGCCGTTGGCAGGCTGCAGACGGGTGCGGTCCTTGACGTCAGCCAACTGGTTGGTCCAAGGCGAGTTCATGTGGGTAAGTTTCATCTTCATGTAGTTACCTACCTTGTTGCCATAAGAACCGTTGATGAAGATGTTAAGATCCCAATTCTTGTAAGTGAATGTGTTGTTCCAACCAAAGGTGAAGTCGGGCAGTGGCGAACCGATGTTGGTCTTATCGTTTTCGTCGATGATGCCGTCGCCATTCACGTCCTTGTACTTGATATCGCCGACGTAAGTGGTGTTCTTCGGGTTGTACAGTGTCGGGTCGGTGCTCCATGTCTGGCTGACGAGGTTGCCGTCAGCATCGTATGTCTTCACAATCGGGTTGTTCTGCTGCAGTGTGTTGACTGGCGAGTTCAGAATATCCTCGAATGACTGATATACGCCCTCTACTTCGTAACCGTAGAAGTTGTATAGGCTTTCGCCAGGAACGGAACGCGTAACAACGTCGGTCCACTGACCGTAGCCAGGAAGAGCAGTAGAGCCGGAAAGGCTCTTCAACTTATTCTTGTTGAAAGAAATCTGGAAATTAGAGTCCCAAGAGAAGTTCTTGGTCTGTATTGGCTTGGTGTTGAGAGCAATTTCAAGACCGGTGTTCTCGATGTCACCATAGTTACCCCAAGGTGCTGCGAGGGCTGAAGAGCCGTTACCTTGTGTACCCATGATCGACGGGAGGTTGAGCATCATAAGCATGTCCTTAGACATCTTCTTGTACCAGTCGACAACGAGGCTGAGACGGCCACCGAAGAAACCGAGGTCAAGACCTACGTTGATCTGCTCCTGAGTTTCCCATTTTACATCGGGGTTCTTCAAGTTGGCAGGACGATAACTTACGCCAAGTCCTGTTTCCATAACAGACATTGCCGAGCCCCACTTGTAACCACCGATGTTGGAGTTACCAGTCTGGCCCCAGCCGATACGCAGTTTGCCATTGTACAGCCACTTGATGTCCTTAAAGAATTTCTCGTTGGAGAAGCGCCATGCGGCAGCAAAAGAGTGGAAACCAGCCCAGCGCTTGTTAGGACCGAAGTTTGACGAACCGTCGTAACGGAAAGTGTAAGTTGCGAGATAGCGGTCGTCGAAGTTGTAGGTCTCACGAGTGAAGAAAGATGCCATTGAAGAACTGCCGAAACCGTAGCCGATGGTTGGATCGCCAGTACCGAGGGCAGGATTGTGAACAATGTCGTTAGGCAGATTGGTGTTGTAAACAGAAGCGTAGTCGTAAGAAGACTCCCAGGCCTCCTGTCCAAGCATGGCGGTAATAGAGTGCTTGCCGAAAGTGTTGCTGTAGGTAATGTAGTTCTTCAGAGCCCAGAACTTGCTGGAGTTCTTCTGCTCGCGAGCCTGGTTTGAAGGACGGCTCCATGTACCAAGATTAACCTTTGGCGAGTAGGTCTCTGCCTTCGATGCCGAAATATCGAAGCCTAACTCTGTGTGCCATGTAAGATGATTGATTGGGGTGATGTCGGCAAAGATGCTTCCGCTAAGTTTCTGACGGTCGAGCAGGATGTCGTCGTACATTGCCATTGCAATAGGATTAGGATTGGTGAATCCTTCCTTTGAAACGCTGGAATAGCCACCCGTTATGTCGTAAATCTGAATGTCGGGAGGCGTGGTAAGTGAGTAGTTGATAAGACCTTCGTCGGAGTCGGCAAGTTTAAGACTCTCTGAAGTCTGGCTGTAAGATGCGTTTATACCAATCTTCAACCACTTCTTCAACTGAGCGTCGAGGTTGGTGCGTACAGAGAAACGCTCAAAGTCGGAACCTATGATGGTACCTTCCTGGTTCATGTAGCCACCAGAGATATAATATTTGACGGCATCTGTACCACCCTGGGCGCTAATCTGGTGCTGGTGCTGCCATGCAGTGCGGAAAATAGCGTCCTGCCAGTTGGTACCCTTGCCCAGAATACTTGGGTCGCTGTATACTTCGTCGGGCTGTGAGATTTCACCCTGTGCAGCCATGTCGTTGTAGAACTCTGCAAACTCGCGCAGGTTGAGCATGTCAAGTCGCTTTGTCTGGCGGGCCATCGTGACAGAACCGTCGTATGTGAACTTTGCCTCGCCTGCCTTACCGCGCTTTGTGGTGATAAGCACAACACCGTTAGCACCCTGTGCACCGTAAATGGCGGTAGCAGAAGCGTCTTTCAGCACTTCCATGCTTACGATATCGTTGGGGTTGATGGTTGACAGTGGAGACACTGTTGAAACGGAACCATTACCCAGGGCGTCGCCAAGGCCGAAGGATGCACCCGACGTGCCTTGGCTCTGTACGATAACACCATCAATCACGTAGAGAGGCTCAGCACCGGCGTTGATAGTGGCCTGACCACGAACGCGGATGGACGATGAAGAACCAGGAGCACCTGAAGTCTGCACGGCAGACACACCAGTGACGCGTCCCTGGAAACTCTGGTCGATATTGGTAATGTTGCTACCTTTGATGGCAGCCTCGTCCATAGAGGAAGAAGCACCGGCCAAGTCGCTCTTCTTCATCGTACCGTAGCCTACCACAACGACCTCTTCAAGCATCTTCTTGTCTTCTTCAAGAGTTACGTTGTAGGTGTTTCTTGCATCAATCTTGATTTCCTTGGTTACGTATCCGATAAACGAGATAACGAGCGTTTGACCCTGAGAAACGTTGAGCGAGAAGTTGCCGTCGAAGTCGGTTGCTACACCGTTGGTGGTACCTTTTACCACAACGCTTGCACCGATGATGGGACCCATTGCGTCGCTCACCGTACCCGTAATCTTTTTCTTTGTCTGCTGAACAGCCTCTACCGATGCGTCGGGATTGGCAGCCACTACAGGCGTGTACATGCCCAACAAGGAACATGCACTCATCAGCAGCGCAGTTTTTCTTAATGTTTGATTCATACTTTAGGTGTTTTCTTTAGTTATTTGTAAGTACAAATGGTTAGTAGTTGTTCCTTGTGCGGGGCTTTTCAGTCCCTTCCATGCCGCCTCTCTCGGACAGCCAATGGCAATTCAAGACGTGTTTTCTTTTGTGCTTAAGGTTGTGTTTATGGTTATTGTATTATTAATGTGTATTATGTTGTTTTATGGTACGTAGTAGGGGCATGCAAAAATAACATTATTTTACACAAGTACAAAAATTTTTTGATAAAAAACTAACAAAAATACTAAGAAAAGGGGACGCTTGCATGGCCACTTTCTGTCCGTTACCCCATCCGTCACAATCAATGCGTTGATAGCCTGTGGCTTACATTGAATTGTGACTGATGGTGGATGAAAATGAAAATGGGGAAAAGAAACTGGTAGCAAAGGGAATGTTGTCCCAAATCATCCGGTGGAACGTGTCAACTGCGGCTCACTTGCAGGCCGGTGCGCGAAAGTTTCATGTCAACAAAGCGCGCATTATGCGTCCTGTTGCTATCATTGACGATATGTTTAATGCGTGCTGCCGCCTCAGGATCCTTAGCCACCATATACAGGAAACCGCCGCCGCCTGCTCCTGGCAGTTTGTAGCCTAAGCACAGATCGTCGACCAGTTCTGTCAGGCGCTGCACTGCTGCAGGATTTGTACCGCTGTCAAGTTGCTGGTTCTGCAGCCATGAGCGTCCTACGAGCCTGCCTGCCGTTGTGAAGTCCTGTCGCTGTATGGCATCGAAGAGATCCATAGTGTGTGCTTTCATTTCGCGCAACAGAAGTAACTGTTCGTGCTCGTTGAGAAACATCCGGCGCACTATTTCAGCCAGTATTGTCTTTGCCGTGCGCGTTATTCCCGTATAATAAAGCAGATGGCATGAGGCATATTCGGGTTGTGTGAAGACTGCATCGGGCAGCCATCTCACCATTGGCTGTTGCTGGAAGCCGCGCTCGGTCTGCAGGAGTTTCACGCCGCCAAGTACGCCGCCGTACTGGTCTTGCCATCCTCCTCCCGTTGTCAGCATCTGTTCCAGGATAAGCGTGCGCCTTCCTATTTCGGTATTGTCCCATGCAAGCGAGCAGAAGTCGCTGATAGCGCCCAGTACTGTCGCTGCCAGAATGGAACTTGTTCCCATACCGCTGCCTGCAGGTACTGCAGAAAGCAGTGTCAGTTCTATTCCACTGCCGAATTCTTCCAGTTGCTGCTTTAGAGAGTTGTGGCGTCCGGTGGCTGCATCTGGTTGGAAGCCTGCCAGTACGAGTGCCGCCTTCGGAATGCTAAATGGCGAGCCAACATGCATGAAGTCGGTGAGTTGCTCGTAGTTTTCCACCACTTCTGTTGCTCCCAGATCGATGCTTCGCAGTACGAAATGCGGTTCTGGGCATGGTTTTATGTATGTCTGCAGTGGAGGCTGCCCGTTCAATTCTATGGCAATGTTTATTACCGAACCGCCTTCCAGCAGACAGTAGGGTGGTGTGTCTGTCCATCCTCCTGCGAGGTCTATTCGCACTGGTGAGCGCGCCCATACTATCTGGTCTTTGTATACTGTGGATTTTGGTATGACGGTTGTTGCCGGCGTATTGCTGTTGCTCATCAATACGTCCTTCAGCAGCGAGAAAGCCATGCCTTTGTCGCCCCTGAACATGGCATCGTGGATGCGCGTCATGGCTGGTGCGTCTTCTGGCAGCGCCTCGGGCAAGGGTAGTTGCATCTCAGCAAATTCCTGCGCCGCATAGTGAAGGTCCAACTGATAGAAAACGCTGTGCTGCCAGTTGCGCGCCAGTGCAGGCAAGTTCGCTTTCCGGTACTGCCGGCGTTGTGCGAAGAGCCGGCGCAGATTTGCCCTTTCTGCCAACTCATTGCTGTCTACGGCGTCGCCTATATTGTATCGCCTCACTTCATATTCCTTTTCTCCCACGGGTACTACGTCGATACATTCGCCTGGCTGAAGATTTATTTCCCAGTCGTTTTCTGGCACACCGGTTATTACGTTGTCGTGAGAGAGCGTCCATCGCGGTCCGATGTGGCTGTTCTCAATCCATATGTTGTAGTTTTCTGACGTAAAGCCTGTTTGCAATACAGCATTCTGTACGAAAATGCTTGGATGGGGCTTCCGGTCGTGGTGCATGATGTCGCGCTGATCCCGTACGATATTCTGCACAGCCAGTGTAGACGATATCATTTCTGCCGAGGTTCCGAAGTGGTAGAATTCGCCTCCTGCCAGTGGTACGATGGCTACAGATAGTTGTGATATCTCATCGTCTGGTTTCGTGGGGTCTGTTCCCAGAGCGCATCCGAAGTCGGAGTAAAGGTCGTAAGGTGTTAGTTGTAGTGGTCTGCCATCTGTCTGCAGCCCTGTGTCCAGGCCGCTTTTCCTTGCCAGTGCTTTTACGGCCCTGTCGCTTAGCAGCCATATTCCGATGTCGGTAAGATAATAGTGGTTGTGGCTCAGCGAGGCGAGGGTCTCTGTTGACGGTTTCTGCAACATATGTTTCAGTACCGTTGGACTTTTCTTGTCGCTTAGGAACACACCGTGGTTTTTTGCCACCATCGCATTCAACCATAGTCCGTAGCATACCACATCTGCCTCGGGTATTTGTCCTATGCGTTCGGCTGCTCGTATATACACGTCGCCGCTTACTATCATTGTGCGCAGTGACGACGGGGCCTGCGCCATCATGCGCTCATAGAGCGGCAGTTGCAGGTCGAGCAGAGTCTGGTTCAGCCTTTGGCCGCGCTCCCATCTGAAAACTGGTATCGGCATCAGTGCTTTCCCACTGACGGCATACGACGGCAGCCGCCTGCTCTGTCCGCCGGCATGCAGCAGTATCCGCTTCTCGCTGGCGAGCCATTCGTCGAAGGACGTATTCCTGTTTTCCTCCCCATGCTCTCTGCTTGTCTCTTGCTCGTAGCACTGCCATAGCAGCCACGTCGTTCCGCCTCCCGAGCCAAGTCGCTGTCCTAAGGGGTCGCATGTGCAGAAGAATTCGTCGTGGCTCAGTCCTGTGATGTCGTGAAAACATTCTACCACATTGGGTGGCAGTGAGAGAAGTTTTTTCATTTATAGTCAGTAGTTTGTTTTCCAAGAATTGGTATTGGTGGCAAAAGTATAAAAAAAGTGCAAATGATGCCAAAAGAATTTTTTTCTTTTTTATAATAAGGTGTGATAAATTTTGCTATCTTTGCAGCGTTCTAAAAACCTACGAGCGCATGAAACTGAATTTCAAGGAAAGTATTCTCAGCACTATCACACCCCATTATCTATTGCCATTTGCGCTGCTTACGGCGTGCTTTGCGTTGTGGGGCTTTTCCAATAATGTCACCAATCCAATGGTGAACGATTTCTCCAAGATTTTCCGCATTAGTACTACTGAGGCGTCGCTCGTGCCCATGGCTTACTATCTTGGATATTTTGTGCTGGCATTTCCTGCAGCGATATTCATTCAGCGCTACTCATATAAGAAAGGTGTGCTGGTGGGGCTGGGACTCTATGCTGCCGGCACGTTGCTCTTCCTGCCAGCCCGTGCCATCGGTACTTTCTGGCCTTTCCTGATAGCCTATTTCATAATGACGTGTGGCCTTTCTTTCCTTGAGACGAGTTGCAATCCGTATATCTTCACACTTGGGCCGTTGGAGAAAGGCATCCAGCGCATGAATGCCGCTCAGGCATTCAATCCTATTGGAGCATTGATAGGAATGTATGTGGCTTATTCTGTACATAAGCGCATGAGTCCTATGGATCAGGCCACGCGTGAACTTCTGCCAGGTCAGCAGTTTGAACTCATAAAAAGCCACGACCTTGGCGTTCTGGTGCAGCCGTATTTCTATATTGCTGCTTTGGTGTTAATTATTCTTGTGGCAATATATTTCACACGCATGCCTTCCGACCATGACAACCACGAACCGCTTCAGTTGTCGGCTGTTCTTGGCAGGCTGTACCGTCATCGCAATTATCGCGAGGGTGTTATCGCTCAGTTCTGCTATGTCGGCGCCCAGGTAATGTGCTGGACGTTTATCATAGTGTATGGAATGAGAGTCTTTCTGAATGAGGGAATGGCGGAGGCAGACGCAGAACGATTGGCTCAGAAGTACAGCCTTGTGGCAATGTTCTTGTTTGCAGGCGGACGTTTCCTTTGTACATGGTTGATGCAGTGGTTCTCTTCATCGCGCATGCTTACGGTGTTTTCCGTGCTGGCGGCAGTGGCGGCATTCGGCGTTGTGCTCTTCACCGACCGAAGCGGTCTCTACTGTCTGGTGTTTGTCAGCGGTTGTATGTCGCTTATGTTCCCCACTATCTACGGCATAGCCTTGCGTGGCGTGGGCAGTGACTTGAAGTATGCCAGTGCAGGCTTGGTGATGGCCATTCTCGGCGGTTCCATTTTTCCTTTTGTCCAAGCCTTGATAATCGACACGCATGTGTCATTGCTTGGATTGCCGTCGACAAATGTGTCCTATTTTCTGTCTGTAATGTGTTTTGTAGTAGTAGGATGGTATGGCCATCGTGCTTATGTGCGACATAACATCATTCACGACGACGCTGCTTGACCACAACGTATATCAGTAGCAGCAAAAGCACTGCCATTGCAACGTAGGCAATCGTCTCCGTCCGCGTAATGCTCTTTGGGAAGAAACTGAGCACCACCTCATGTTGCCCTGGCTCAACTTTCAGTGCGCGCAGCACGTAGTCCACGCGTCCCAACTGTTGTTCCACTCCGTCCACGGTGGCGGCCCATCCCGGATAGTAGATTTCCGAGAACACTATCACACCGCCCTTTCCTGTAGCAACGTCATATTCTATTCTGTTCGGCTCGTACGATTTTATGCGTACTACGCTCAGAGTGTCCTGTTGTGTGCTGCTGCCAATGGTTTCCTTGAATTTGCTGTCGGCCACAGCCGTGTGCCTCAGGTCTGTATTGCCAAGTGCGTCCAGTTCCTCGTTAGCCGTATCCACAAAGTCCACCCTGTCCACCAGCCATGCGTTGCCGTATGAATATGGGTTTGCCACAGGTACCGTCTGGCCACCCTGTAGCGGCAGAATGAAGTATTTCGTATTCAGCATGTTGAGTACAGGATAAATGCTGTCGCCCTTCACCTGTGTCATGTCGCCCTGCGAGTCTATTATGGCGGTGAATATTCCCTGCATCTCAGGTGCTATGTGTGCGTCAATGAGTTCCTGGTATCTGCGCAGTTTTGCTGCATGATATCCGCCGATGCTCTTCAGGTAGAAACTCGTTTCGTTTTCGTTGAAAGTGTTTGTTGCAAGATTGAGCACGCGGAAGTCAAGCGTCTTGTCTTGCAGTATGTGGTCTATGGCTGTCGTTTTCTGTACAGGCTCCTGTCGCACTGTCTGCGAGACAAACATCTCGTCGTTGAGATAGCGCTTGTTGACGGGCCACATGTCTGCCACGCATAGCACGGTCAGTGCTACGGCGAGCCACTGTGCCTGTATTTTCCTGTAGCGATATGCCAGCATCAAGGCAGCACCTGCCACAATTACCCACAATGAGCGCCAGCAGTCGGCAGTAAACATGGCAGTGCGCATCTCTCTGATGTTCGCCATCAGTGGAGCCTTGTGCTCTGCTGGTATCTGGCTCAGAGCCTGCATTTCACTCGTGCTGATAAAGTCAGAGAAGAACAGATGCGGCATCAGTGCAAACAGCAGACATGCGCCTGCAGTTACGCCAAATCCAGTCCATAGTCCGGTGTCTAATCTCTTGCTGTACACCTCTTTCTTCTCGCTGCCAGCGTTCATCCATTCTTTCAGCGCCATTATGGCCAGCAGTGGTATAGTGAATTCTGCTATTACAAGTATGGAAGCCACCGTACGGAATTTGGCGTACATTGGTATATAGTCTATGAAGAAGTCTGTGAAAGGCATGAAGTTTCTGCCCCACGACAGCAGTATGGACAGTATCGTCACAGCCAGCAGTGCCCATTTCATAGGTCCGCGCACTACTACCAGTCCCATCACGAACAGCATCAATACGAAGGCTCCTACGTATACAGGGCCTGCCGTCATTGGCTGTTCACCCCAGTATTGTCCCATTTGCTGGTATATGCCGATGTAGTTGTTGTCGGCATGAGCCATGGCAGTCTTGTTGTTAGCCAGCGGCACTGATGCTCCGCCCTTCGTGTTTGGCACGAGCAGTGTCCACGTTTCGTCGAGTCCGTAACTCCATTGTGTTATGTAATCGCGGTCCAGTCCACTCGAAGTCTGTTTCTCAGAGTTTTTCTTTATCAGTTCGCTCTTTCCGCGCATTGTCTCCTTGCTGTACTGCCATGTGTGGTACAGGTTCGATGCGTTTATGCAGATGCCTATTGCTGCTCCGGCCAGGCATGCTGCAGTAGCCTTGAGCAGATGTTTCCATTGTCTGCGCATGGCTCCCTCTATGATGAATGCTATCACCATTGCTATTAATATAAATAGGTAATAGTATGTCATCTGTACATGGTTGGCCAGAACTTCCAGCGCTGCGAATATTGCTGTCACGGCCAGTCCGCTGATGTATTTTCCGCGATACGCAAGCACTACGCCTGCTATCATTGGCGGCAGATAGGCCAGGGCTATCACTTTCCAGATGTGTCCTGCTGCTATAATGATGAAGAAATAACTTGAGAAGGCCCATGCCACTGCTCCAAGCATTGAGAGATACCAGCGGAAGTCGAATGCGCGTAGCAGAATGTAAAATCCAAGCAGGTATGCGAAGACGTACCATACATTCTCCGGTAGCCACAGATGGTATGCCTTTTCCGCCTTGGCCAGCATGTCGGTACTGTTGTATGACGGCGATGTCTGGTATGTCGGCATGCCTCCGAAGAGTGCGTTGGTCCATCGCGTACGTTCGCCAGTGCGGTGATAGTATTCCGAGGCTTCCTCTCCTGCTCCGCGCCCTGCTGATGTGTCGTGCCGATAGAGTATGCGCCCTTCTATGTCGGCAGGAAAGAAATATGCAAACGATATAATTACAAACAAAACCACTACCAGAATGTCAGGTAGCCACTGCTTCAGTCTGTTCATGTCAGTATGGAAAATAGAATTTTTATTCACTATTATATGCAAAAATGCGCCGCAAAGGTAAAAAAATAAATAAAAAAGAGGGTTGTTTTTTGCTATTAAATATCAAGAAAACGCGTAGAAATGTAATTTTTTTATAATTTTATTTGCCAAATGTGAATAAAAACTCTAATTTTGCGGTTTGAAAGTTTTTAAGGTATAAAAGTGTTAATTTGAAAAAGATTATTAGGAAAAGAAATAAAAAAGCAAGATTTTTAATTATCTATTTTAAGTTAAAGAGTGTTTTATGAAAAAAAGACTGACGATGTTTTTGGCATGTCTCTTCCTTGTAGTGGGGGGGGCAATCGCCCAGACTAAAGTGAACGGCACAGTAGTGTCGCAAGAGGACAATCAGCCTGTTATCGGTGCTTCTGTTCTCGTTGTGGGCACTAATGTAGGTGCCGTGACAGATGCCAATGGTCGCTTCTCGCTGACAGTGCCAGCCGACAAGAAGACCCTGCGCATCACGTATGTTGGAATGGAGCCTCTTGAGGTGAGCGCTCGTCCTAACATGCGCATCGTGCTGACCAGCGACCAGACGGCTCTTGACGAAGTCGTCGTTGTTGCTTATGGTACGCAGAAGAAGTCTTCGTTCACTGGTTCTGCCGCCATGGTAGGTTCCCAGGAACTTGACAAGCATGTTACTACTAACGTAGCCAATGCATTGGCCGGTTCTGTTCCTGGCCTGCAGATTCGTGGTGGTAGCGGTGCTCCTGGTGCTTCGCAGGGTAAGATCAATATCCGTGGTATTGCCTCTATGTATGCTAACACCGACCCTCTTATTATTGTTGACGGTGCTCCTTACTCTGCATCGCTGAGCAACATTTCCCAGGAAGATATTGAGTCTGTATCCGTGCTTAAGGATGCTGCTTCTGCAGCCCTTTACGGATCGCGCGGTGCTGCCGGTGTTATACTTATTACTACCAAGAAGGGTAACAAGCAGTCTCCAAAGGTTAATGTCAACATGCGTTGGGGTGCCAACAGCCGTGCCGTCCAGGAGTATGAGAAGATCAGCAGTCCGGCACAGTATTATGAGGTTGCTTATGCAGGTCTTAACAACTACTATATTGAGCAGGGCAACAGCGTAAGCGATGCTAACCGCCTGGCTAACGAGCATCTTATCTCGGCTCTCGGCTATCAGGTTTACACTGTGCCCAACGGACAGTATCTCATAGGTACTGACGGAAAACTTAACCCAAATGCTACTCTCGGCTATGCACAGAAGTATAACGGCGAGACATATTGGTATCAGCCAGACGACTGGACAGACGAGGCTTACAAGACTGGTTTCCGTCAGGAGTACGAAGTTAACATGAGCGGTGGTACTGACAAGAGTGACTATTTCATCTCTGCCGGCTATCTGAATGAGGATGGTATCATCGACAACTCAAGTTACGAGCGTTTCAATGCCCGTCTGAAGGTTAACTACGATCTTACCAAGTGGCTGCATGTCGGTGCCAATGTTGGCTACACCCACAGCAACACTATCAGCAACCCAAACAATGACGAGTATCAACTTGGTTCTACCAACCTGAGTTACTACACTTCGCGCATCGCTCCTATCTATCCTATATACGTGCGCGTACTCGGTCCTGGTGGCATACCCATCATTCGTACCGATGTCAATGGAAATCCTCAGTACGACTACGGTCGTCCTGGCACAGACTATCCTAACCCACGTGCTTTCTTGCAGACAGGTAACCCTCTCGGTTCCAACCACTATAACGATTTGAACACGGTTGGCAATCAGTTGAATGCTACTGGCGTTGTAGATATCCGCTTTACCGATTGGTTGCGCTTCAATGCAACGAGCACCATCAACTGGGGACACAGCAACTACTCTAAGTACGACAGCCAACTCTATGGTCCGAAGGTTAGTGTGAACGGTGAGATTGCCAAGTATCAGAACGATGCATATCGTCAGAACCACGTTCAAACCCTTAACTTCAACAAGAGTTTCGGCGAGCATAGCCTGTCGGCTACGCTGGGTCACGAGTGGTACGACACTAAGACCACTTACCTTACCGCTACAGGCCAGGGTCTGTTTACTCCCGACGTTAAGGAAATCAATGCTGCTGCCAACCAGCAGTACAAGTCTGGCTCTTACACTACTGAGCACAACGTAGAAGGTTACTTTGGCCGCGTGCTCTATAACTACAACGAGAAATACTTTGCCGATGCCTCGCTGCGTCGTGATGCTACCAGCCGCTTCGCTAAGGAGAACCGCTGGGGTACTTTCTGGAGCGTTGGTGCCGGCTGGCTCATCAACAAGGAGAGTTTCTTCACGGCCAAATGGGTTGACCAGTTGAAACTGAAGGCTTCTGTTGGTTCTACCGGTAACGAGGGTCTGCCCTTCAACTGGTCGTACACCGACATCTACACTTTGTCTCCATCGTCGTCTACGCAGATGACACCGTCGTTCTATCGTATTGGTAACGAAGATATCACCTGGGAGACAACGACAGCCTTCAACATCGGTTTGGACTTCGCTTTGTTTAAGAATCGTCTGACTGGTAGCATTGAGTACTACAACAAGAAGACCACCGACCTGCTCTTCTTCGTGTCGGTGCCTGAAAGTTTCGGTGCTCGCGGCTACTATGGCAATATCGGTGACAAGCGTTCTACTGGTGTTGAACTTGTGCTCAGCGGCGACCTTGTCCGTACAAAGAACATCAACTGGAATGTCAACTTCAACATTGCCCATAACAAGGAGAAGATTCTGAAACTTCCTGAGAACAAAATCCGCGTTAACGGTGGTTTCGCAGAAACATGGATTCCTGTCAGCAGCGGTGCTACGAGTGGTTCCGTGCAGATGTGGTACGAGGAGGGTGGTTCGCTCTACTGCCCATTCACTTACAGTTATGCTGGTGTGAACGAGAAGGGTGAGGCTCTCTACTGGTACGACGAAGACCTTTCGCCTGCAGGTGGCAAGGTGGATGCCGACGGCAACCCCATTACCAACAATACTGCAAAGGCAGGTTCTAAGAAGTCGGGCACTACAACCAACATCGGTGAGGCTACCCGCTACGCCGGCAAGTCGATGCTGCCAAAGGCATTCGGTGGTTTTGGCACTACAATAACAGTCTACGGATTTGATGTAGCCGTCAATTTCGACTATCAGTTGGGTGGTAAGATTTACGACTTGCAGTATGCTTCCCTTATGAGCAACTGGGAGAACGACGGCGATGCCGGCAGCGCTTTCCACGTAGACCTTCTCAAGTCGTGGACGCCTTCCAACACTACGTCTAACATACCTCGCTTCCAGTATGGCGACCGCTATACTGTTGCTACAAGCGATCGTTTCCTGACGTCTGCTTCATACCTTAACTTCCAGTCGTTCTCGGTTGGCTATACTTTGCCAAAGCAACTCACTGCCAAGGTTAATGTTGATAAGGTTCGTCTGTATGTTACGGGCGAGAACCTCTACTTCTGGAGCAAGCGCAAGGGTCTTGACCCACGCTATGACTACGGTGCTACGGAGGCTCTTACGCCATACTCTCTGATGCGTACCATCATGGGTGGTGTACAGGTTTCATTCTAACGGATAACGGTATCAATTAGCAGAAAAAAGATAGATTATGAAAAAATCAATAATATACATTGCAGCCTTGGCCTTGACTGTTGTCTTGACCATGAACAGTTGCATAAAGGAGATTGACCCTCAGACCAGTTATGTTACAGCAGAGCAGGCTGAGAATGCTCCTGGAGCCTACGACAACTTCGTAGCCTCTCTTACGGGCTCACTTAATGGCGAGTTCACCTACAGTGGAGCCAGCCAGTACCCTTGGGATTTTGGCTATCCTTCGTTCTTCCTGCAGCGCGACGTGATGGGACAGGATATCGTGTGCACGAGCAGTGGCTCAGAGTGGTACACAACGTGGTACACCTGCGGCACAGGCCTTGGCCCGACGTATGCCGTATGTCAGTTGCCTTGGACTTACTATTATGGCTGGATTAAGAACTGCAGCATTGTAATTTCCCAGTCGGGCGACAACCCTGTTGGCGAGAAGGCTACCGGTGCTGGTATTGCCTACGCTATGCGTGCTATGTTCTACGAGGATCTTGCTCGTATGTATGCTCCACAGACCTACGCTGCCAATTTGCAGGCTGAGACGGTGCCCATCGTTACCGAGGAGACTACCGATCCGGAGAACCCCCGTGCTACCAACAAAGAGATTTGGGATTTCATCATCTCTGACCTTAACAAGGCAGAACAACTGCTCGCAGGTTACCAGCGCAGCGATGTCTACACGCCAAACATCAATGTGGTGTATGGTCTGAAGGCTCGCGCATACCTGACAATGGAAGACTGGGCAAATGCTGAGAAGTACGCCAAACTTGCACAGGAGGGTTATTCTGTGATGGGCGAGAGCGAATATCTCTCGCAGACTGACGGTTTCAACAAGCCAAACAACTCGTGGATTTTCGGTCTGACATACCGTTCGAGCGATCCTAATATCACCGAGAACGATGCCGACTCAAGTTGGGGTTCGCAGATGATTATCGAGGTTAGCGCTTCTGAGTGCGGATACTCTGCCAACTATATTGGTCCGAAGCGTATCGATGCTCACCTCTACAACACCATTCCTGCCACCGACTTCCGTCGCAAGTGCTGGATTGATCCTGCTGTAGACGTAGTGCTTGGTGCACTCGACGAGACTGCCATGTCTACTGCCGCCGGCCAGGCTGCCATTGCTTCTGTCCTTGGCGACTACACTGACGACCCTGTTGGCGTATATAATACATGCTACAATGTCGCTGCATACGCTGCTGCCGGCTATGTGCCTGTTAAGTTCCGTCCGAAGGATGGCGTTCACGACAATCAGTACACTGCTTTCACCGTTGCCGTTCCTCTGATGCGCGTTGAGGAGATGAAACTCATCGAGGCCGAGGCTGCTGGTATGCAGAACGAGGCTCGTGGCATTCAGTTGCTTACTGCTTTTGCTCAGACCCGCGATGCCAACTACACCTATGGCACTCACAACGAGGCCTATAGCAGCACCAGGGCTACTGCTTTCCAGAACGAAGTTTGGTGGCAGCGCCGTGTAGAGTTGTGGGGTGAAGGTTTTGCTACGTTCGACATCAAGCGTCTGGAGAAAGGCATCATCCGCTCTTACGATGGTACTAACCACGTGAAAGGATATCAGTGGAACACAACCTCTACTCCTGTATGGATGAACCTCTGCATTGTTCAGACAGAGACTAACAACAACCCTGCCTGCACGAACAATGAGACACCAATTCCTCCATCAAGCGACTCTGAACCATACGTGTGGTAAGTCATTAAGTCAAGTAAAATTTAACGAGAACAAAGAATATGAAAAAATATATTGAAAGCCTAATGCTGATGTTCATTGCCGCAGTGGGTTTCACCGCCTGCTCTGATAGCGATGACGACTACAAGTGGGCAACGGTCAGTGGCGAGCAGGTGTACTTTGCTAACACTCTTCCTGCAAAGTACGATGTCAGTATAGAAGACTCCACGCTTACCATCGAGTTGAGCCGTGTCAACACTGCCACAGCGTTGACAGCCGATATCACTATTGCTGATACCACTGGCACATACTCAATACCCAGCAGCGTGACTTTCCCTGCCGGCAGCAAAACAGCAGAAATAGTTGTAAGTTTTGATCCTACGGTTTGGGGTTATGACAATTATGTTGAAGCAACTCTCTCAATCGCCAATGCAGCGCTCACCAGTGCCTATGGTGCAACATCCTACACTTTCTCTGCAGGAATACCTTCGCCATACGTTTCATTAGGAAAAGGTAAGTTCGTTGAGGATTTCTTCTTTGGCTTTGAACAGGCTGTTGAAATCAAGCAGAATCAGGAGAACACCAATGTATATCGTATATATGGTGCCTTCGACCAGGTTGACGATGGCAATCAGAGCGAGTATATCGAGTTGACTTTGCTGCAGCCAGGTCAGACGCTCTTTGGCTCTCCTGTTACACTGGACGGACTTGTCTACTGGTCTCCTTTCAACACGGGTTATCACCATTCAACCTACGATGCTGATATTATGATATATCACCCATCTAAATTCACTGCTTACAGCACAGAGGACACATGGGTTCTCAGCAAGGTGCTTGCATATCAGGAAGATGGCGTTACACCAGGTCAGATTCAGTTGGCTCCTGTCTATTATATGGACGGCATTGGTGGCTGGGCTGCTTATTCGCAGAGCACCGAGGGAATGGTCATCATCACCTTCCCGGGCTATGCCCCTAAGGACTATTCGCTCAGTGCTGAGTTCGTCAGCCAAGGTCTGAACCGCGATGGCGTTGCTGAGGCAACATTCAGCATTACGCTTGGTGAAGACTTGCAGTCTGTTAAGTATGCACTGGTGTCTGGCATAGCCCGTGGCGCTATCGACGATGTGATTGATGGCGTTATAGCCAGTGAAGAGGCTCTTGAGAGTGGCACGTACAGTGTTCCTTTCACGGGCAATGGCCGTCAGACGCTTGTCTTGGTGGGCTATGCCGATGGTGAGCCGCAGACCACTGCTCTTGTCACCTTCGTTGCCAGCACGTATGCTGCTCAGGACACTTGGAAGTCGCTTGGCGTAGGCCTGTATACTGAGGAGGCTCTTCTCAGCATATACGGTGCAAATCCCTACACTTATGAAGTAGAGATACAAGAGAGCGAGACAAATCCTGGCATTTATCGTCTGGTTAATGCCTACGGTGAGGCTTTCCCATACAATGAGGATGGCGACTACGACGCTTCGCGCGACTACTATATCGAGGTGAATGCTCAGGATGCTGACGCTGTCTATATCCCATCGCAGCAGACTGGACTTAACTGGGGCGACGGTGAGTTCATCATCCAGAGCCTGGGCTCTTACTTTCTTGACGCTGGCTACTCCTTCACGCAGTTGAAGACCGGAGGCTTGATGGGCACACTGAAGGATGGTGTCATCACCTTCCCCGAAGATGGTCTGGTCGCTACCCTGCTTGGCACAGGAATGTGGCGGGTTGGCACAGGCATTGCGTCTATCGTTCTTCCTTCGGCAGTGCCTGACGCTGCTCCAGTAGCGAAGGCTCCTGTACGTAAGGCTCGCCGTGTGGCTGCTACAAGCAAGACCGCATTAAGCAAGAGCCAGTTGATCCGTGCACTGCCGTTGGATAAGGCAGTAAAGAGATAATCTTTTAGCCAAGAGGTAAAAACAGGAAAAACTGCAGCCGTCGTTCTGATGGTTGCAGTTTTTCCTGTTTGTTCACTTCACGTGCCTAATGGTAATCTCCAAAGGTTTCAGTCCTCGTCCCAGTAGGTTATTTTCCTTGTCTGCGTGACGTGCGACGTCTGGCTTTGGCTGTCTTTTTCCCAGTAGACAATGGTCAGTTGGTTGCGTGTCCAGTTTCCTTCTTCGTCGTGTGTGTCGTAGTTGTTGCGCATATTGACGGACATAAGGCAGTCGCCGCTTCCGTCGAGTACCTTCTGGCTCTCGTTGATTATCTCGTCGTGCTCATCGTATGTGTACTCGTTGATATAACTAATGCCGGCAACGTCGTTTTTCAGCGTACGTTTTACGATGCGGTTCTTGCTGTCGTATTCGTATTTTATCACGCTTGTGCCGGTGCGCTCCAACATTCGCGCTTCGGTCAGATAGCCAAACTGGTCGTACTTGCGGTCGATGAGGTCGGGGTTTTCGCTTCTGCCGTCGGCAGTGAAGCGTTCCAGCGGATTTTCGCTTACGGCATTCTGCGTCGACACCTCTCTGACGTATCCTCTCAGTCCAATAAGCAGAGCGTCCTTGTAGAACGGCGTGCGCGGCAGATAGAACACGGTGATGTCCGTCGAGCCCTTGCCGTTGGTGGCTGTAGCGAGTTTCACGCTGCCATAGTCGGTGAAGAAGTAATAGGCTCCGTTGCGCTCCGAATGGGTGCCGTATTGTGTCGACAGTTTTCCGAGCAGATACGACATGTTCTGCAGCAGCATCTCTCTTGTGCGGTATGAGCCTATTGTGATATGTGCCGAGCGCACCAGCCGCGATGCCGTCTGTATGTTGACGAGCAGCCGTGCTCGCAGTCCGAAGTATTTTCCCCGGAAGTACATGTCTTCTCCGTCGTCGGAGCCTCCCCATTCGGTGAAGCCCTGATTTTTCAGTGCTATGGCCATCGTGTCTGCGTTACCTTCCAGGGGAATTCCCAGAAAGTCCTGGCAGCGCAGGTCAGTCTTGTTTTGTGCGTGCAGCGTAAGCACCATGCAAGCCATGGTAAGCAGTGCCGATATTCTTCTCATAATATTATTGACTATTTTCTTTTCCGATGCAAAAATAGTCAATAATATTATGGAAAAATCAAATTGTCACCGTTTTTTTCGCTGTAAAGAGTCGCTTACATGTTGGCTGTCTTCACGCGCAGACTGCCTACTCCGACAATGTTTGTGCGTGCAGGCAGTGGCACGGACAGCGTTCACGAAAAAAACAGCTGTTTTAATTTTTGCCAGCGCTGTTTTAATTTTGCCAGCGCTGTTTTAATTTTTAAAAACACTGCTGTAATTTTTGAAAACACTGCTTTAAATTTTAGAAACACTGTTTTTTAAAAACAGGAGACGTCTTTCACTTAAACGGGAGGCGCGATTACATTCTTCATTCTTCATTCTTCGTTTTTTCAATAATTGATTATTTTTGCACGCAAAACGAAGAGAAATGACTTACTCAGTAATAGGCACGGGAGCCATTGGCGGACTCTATGGCGGACGCCTTATGAAGGCCGGACGCGAGGTGAACTTCCTGCTGCATAGCGATTACGACTATGTAAAAGCAAACGGGCTGCAGATAGACTCATGCGACGGCTCATTCCATCTTGACAATGTCAGGGCTTATCGCAGCACTGCCGAAATGCCCGTGGCCGACGTCGTGCTGGTATGCCTCAAGTCGGTGAACAACCATTTGCTGCGCGATATGCTGCAGCCTGTCTTGGGCGAGAATACCGTTGTGGTGCTCATACAGAACGGCATAGGGCTGGAAGCCGACCTGCAGCAGGTGTTCCCACGGCTTGCCATCGTGGCTGGTCTGGCTTTTGTCTGTTCGGGAAAGGTTGGCCCCGGCCATATCTCACATCAGTGCTACGGCAGCATCAACCTTGGCAACTTCTCCTGTCCTCAGCAAAAATTCCATACGTTGCTGGCAGACTTCCGCGAGGCTGGCATCACTGCGGCGGAGGTGCCCTACGCTCTGGCGCGCTGGAAGAAGGCTGTGTGGAACATGCCTTTCAACGGCATGACGGTGGCTCTCAACACCTCTACCGACATGCTGCTGAAAAATCCTGCCACCCGACAACTCATATACGACCAGATGATGGAGGTGATAGGAGCGGCGCAGGCATTGGGGGTAGAGGGAATAGACAGCACGTATGCCGACGAAATGATGGCAATGACAGACGCCATGGTGCCCTATAGCCCGTCGATGAAACTTGATTTCGACAACCGGCGCCCGATGGAGATACCTTATTTATATACGCGCGCGATAGCCGAGGCTGCCAAGGTTGGCTTCCAGATGCCTAAACTTGCAATGCTTGAGGCAGAACTGCGATTTATTGAAGCATTGACCATTGACCGTTGACCATTGACCATTGACCGTTGTAAAAAGTGAAAATATTTGGAGTAGGAATGAACTACATCCAGCACAATAAAGAACTGGATGGCGCGTTATATAAACCGGAGGAGCCTGTTATCTTCCTGAAAGCCGACTCGGCACTGATAAAGGACGGCAAGCCGTTCTTCGTGCCCGACTGGTGTGAGCAGGTAGACTACGAGGCCGAACTGGTGGTAAGGATTTGCCGCTTGGGAAAGAGTATTCCCGAGCGCTTTGCCTATCGCTACTACGACGCTGTCACGGTGGGCATCGACTTCACCGCGCGCGACGTGCAACAGCGTGCGCGCCAGCAGGGATTGCCTTGGACGCTCTGTAAAGGCTTCGACGGCTCGGCAGCACTGGGTGAGTGGGTGGAAAAGGAGAAACTGCGCGACGTGCAGGCGCTGCACTTCCACCTTGACATCAACGGCACTACGGTGCAGGATGGACTGACCAGCGACATGCTCTACACGGTAGACCAGTTGGTGAGTTACATCTCGCGCTTCTTCACGCTGAAGACGGGCGACCTGCTCTTCACCGGCACACCGGTAGGCGTGGGGCCAGTAAAGGTGAACGACCATCTCGTGGGCTGGCTTGAGGACAGAAAAGTGCTGGAGTTTAATTGCAGGTGAAACAGTAAAAAGTAAAATAGTCAAATATGTACAGGTTTCGACTGATAGTGCTGATGTTGCTGACTGTGGCTTTTGCAAATGCTGCAGAGCGATACGTCAACCTGACAGCCCCTGAAGTGCGCATCGACTCCGTGCTTCCTGTGGTCAGTTTTGCCATTCCGCTGCCAGCCGACTACGCCGACTCTACATACAGCGTCTCCATTCTCTATCCCGATTTTATCGACATGTCGCCAGCAGACGTTCGTCGTCTCCGTGCCATAGCGCGCGAGCCGTTGCCCGACCTGCCTGCAGTGAACCATCACATCGCCGTGGAGCGAAAGCGCGCCTCACTCGAACTGTCGCTCGTGCCGCTGGTATGGCGCGACGGGAAATATCGAAAACTGGTGAGTTTCATGCTAAAGATAGAGAGCACGGCGCGTACGACTACCATGCTGCGCCAGTCGCGCGTGATGTCGTCAGCGACAGAGCGCTATGCCGACCATTCGGTACTCTCCACAGGGCGATGGGTGAAGATACGCGTGGCCCAGACAGGCCTTTACGCCATTACGCCGCAGTTGCTGAGCAGTGCCGGTTTCAGCAACGTCAACCGCGTAAAAGTGTATGGCTATGGCGGAGCAATACAGCCCGAACAACTCACCGCCGACTATCTTGCCGCTACCGACGACCTGCAGGAAGTGCCGACCACAACGTATGGCGGTCAGCGCGTGTTCCATGCCACAGGATGCGTGACGTGGGACAGCAACAACAGGCGCGTGCGCAATCCATATTCCGTCTACGGCTATTACTTCCTCACCGAAAGCGACGGCGAGCCGCTGACGGAGAGTTGGGAAGACTTCCAGCAGCGCTGCTACCCTTTGCGCGATGACTATAACACACTCTACGAGACAGACAACTTCGCCTGGTATCAGGGAGGCCGCAATCTCTACGACAGCACTCCTCTCTCCGGCGGTCAGCAGTACACATATCAACTCTCTGCTCCAGGCACTTCGGCGCAGGGCACTTTGCGCGTCGTCGTCTCAGGCAACAAGGCCACCACTGTCGGCGTTGCGCTCAACGATGTGACGCTTGGCCAGATGTCTATATCCAGCAGTGGCACCTACGATGCCATGAAGACCGCCGAGTCGGTGTTCAATGTCAGCAATCTGCAGTCGACCAACACCGTGCGCCTCACCATAGGAGCCAACAACGGCACCGTGCGCCTCGACTTCATATCGCTCAGCGCCCAGTCGCCAAGAGCCATGAACCTTACTGTCGGCGTGCCCGAAGTGGTTGGCGTTGTTCCCAATCAAGACCTGCACGCCCACGGCGCTGCCGACATGGTGATTATCGTGCCGACAAGTCTGAAACTGCTGAAGCAGGCACAGCGGCTGAAGCAACTCCACGAGGAGCGCGACAGCATGCGCGTGCGAATCATTGCTGCAGGGCAACTGTACAACGAGTTCAGCAGCGGAACGCCCGATGCCAATGCCTACCGGCGCTACATGAAGATGCTCTACGACCGCGCTGCCACGGAGGCCGACATGCCGCGCTACCTTGTCCTCTTCGGCGACGGTGCGTGGGACAACCGCATGCTGTCAGTAAGTTGGATGAATTACAGTCCTGACGACTTCCTGCTCTGCTACGAGAGCGAAAACTCAGCCAGCCACACCGACTGCTACGTCAGCGACGACTATTTCTGCCTGCTCGACGACGGCGAGGGAGCCAATATGCAGCGCAGCGACAAGGCCGATATCGCCGTGGGGCGCTTCCCCGTGCGCGACGAGAACCAGGCAACGATAATGGTCGACAAGACTGAGGCTTACATGCTCAACAAATATGCCGGCGCCTGGCAGAACACTGTCTGCGTGATGGGCGACGACGGCAACGAGAATGCCCACATGAGGGATGCCGACGCCGTGGCTTCGAATGTGGAGGAACAGCACCCGGCAATGTACGTGAAACGGCTGATGTGGGATGCCTATCCGCGCAGCGCCTCGGCAACAGGATATTCCTACCCCGACGTGACGCGGCTCATAAAGCAGCAGATGCAGCAGGGAGCACTGATAATGAACTATGCAGGCCACGGTTCGCAAACGCTGATATCCCATGAGAAAGTGCTCAATGTCACAGACTTCCAGCAGACGACGTCAAACAATCTGCCCCTGTGGGTGACGGCATCGTGCGACATCATGCCCTTCGACGGACAGGAAGAAAACATCGGCGAAGCGGCACTGATGAACAAGCGCGGCGGAGCAATAGCCTTCTTCGGCACCACGCGCACCGTTTACCAGTCGTACAACAGGCTGATGAACCTCGCCTTTACCAAATACGTGCTCGGCACCGACGATAATGGGCAGCGCCTGTCGCTGGGCGAGGCTGTCAGGCTTGCCAAGAACGAACTCATCAATACCGGTGCCGACCATACGGCTAACAAACTGCAGTACTCGCTGCTTGGCGACCCGGCGCTGGTGCTTGCCATGCCGACACGCCAGGTGGTGGTCGACTCCATCAATGGCGTAGCCACAGCCACTGCTACAGAGAATGTCCACGTGGCAGCAGGCGAACGGGTGACGCTTGTCGGCCATGTTTGCGACGAGACTGGACAGCGCGATGCCACCTTTGCAGGCCATACTACTCTCACCGTGCGCGACGTGAGGGAACTTATCACCTGTCGGCGCAATGATACGAGCGAGGCTGAGACGGCATTTACCTTCTACGACAGGCCGAATACCATCTTCAACGGCAGCGACAGCGTGCGTCAGGGCCGCTTTACCATAAGTTTCACAGTGCCCTACGATATCAGTTACTCCGAGGAGTCGGGGCTCGTCAGCCTGTATGCCGTCAACAACGAGAAGACCGTTGAGGCCAACGGCAGCAGTGAACTCCTCACCTTCAGCGGCACGAGCAGCACCGCTGTCGACAGCATCGGTCCGGCGGTTTACTGCTATCTCAACACTGCCGACTTCACCAATGGCGACAATGTCAATGCCACGCCATACTTTGTGGCATTGCTCAGCGACAACAGCGGCATCAATGCCACGGGAAGCGCCATCGGCCACGACCTTTTGCTGACGATAGACGGGCAGCAGTCGCTGACATATACGCTTAACGACTATTTCCAGTATGACTTCGGCAGTCATACGCGAGGCAGCGTGGGCTTCAGCATCCCCACACTCTCGGCAGGTGCACATGTGCTACGCTTCAAGGCATGGGATGTGCACAACAACTCCACGACAAAGGAACTGCTGTTCAACGTGGTGAGAGGCCTGTCGCCGGAACTGGTCAGCGTGGAGTGTACACAAAATCCTGCCACGACAAGCACCGCCTTCCGCATAGTACATAACCGCACGGGATGCGAACTCGATGTCGTACTCGACGTGTTCGACTCCTCAGGGCGCCATCTGTGGCAGCACAGCGAGCAGGGACTGGCCTCAGACAACACGTATACCGTGACATGGGACCTTATCAACAATAGCGGCGGCCGCCTGCACACTGGCGTCTACCTGTATCGCATCAGAGTGAGCAGCGATGGCTCACAGTATACCTCGGAAGCCAAAAAACTCATTGTCCTAAGCAATAAATAGGCTCCGCGCGCGTTTTAGACAATACAAGATGAACAAGAATAAGATATTACTCACCATCGTGCTCCTGCTGATGACAGTCATAGCAAGGAGCCAAGACGCGAAGAGCCAGTTCAACCCCATAGAGCACGCCGTGATATCGCAGACCATTGCTCCCGATGCGCGCGCTGCTGGTATGGGCGACATCGGCGCCGCTACCGACCCCGATGTCAACTCGCAATACTGGAACCCTGCAAAATATCCCTTCTGCATAAGCCGTGCAGGAGTGGCGCTCAACTACACTCCGTGGCTGCGCCAACTTGTCAACGATATCGACCTGGCATATGTGGCAGGCTACTATCGCATTGGCGACTATTCGGCGCTGAGCGGCTCGGTGCGCTACTTCTCGCTTGGCGAGGTATTCACCTCTGAAGCTGAAGATGCCATGACGGTGAAGCCCTACGAGATGTCGCTCGACGTGGCTTACTCGCTTATGCTCAGCGAGAAGTTCTCTATTGCCGCCGGCATACGCTGGCTCTATAGCGACCTGCGCTACAACTACACCGAGGATGCATCGCCTGCCTCTGCCTTTGCTGCCGACCTGGCCTGCTACTACAACAACTACATCAACATAGGACGGCGCGAATGTCAGTTGGGACTTGGACTGAATATCTCAAATGTCGGTTCGAAAATCACGTATTTCGGTGACGACCGTTCAAACTTCTTGCCGGCAAACATGCGACTGGGTCTATCGCTGATGGTGCCAGTCGACGAGTACAACCGCTTCTCTATTGCCGCCGATGCCAACAAACTGCTCGTTCCTACCGTGCCTAAGCAGGGTGACGATGAGTCGAAGGAGGAATATGAGCAGCGCGTGGAGGAAGAGTACAACGACGTTGGAGCCATCGCCGGCATCTTCAAGAGTTTCGGCGACGCGCCAGGAGGATTTAAGGAGGAACTGCAGGAAATCCAGTGGAGCATTGGTGCAGAGTATGTCTACCACGACCAGTTCTCGCTGCGTGCCGGCTATCACCATGAGTCGGAAAACAAAGGCAACAGAAAGTATTTCACCGTAGGTGGCGGCTTCCGCATGAATGTCTTCTCGCTCGACGTTGGCTATGTCATATCTACGGCGAAGAGCAATCCTCTCGACCAGACGCTGCGCTTCACCCTGGCCTTCGACATGGATGGAATAAAGGATCTCTTCAAGAGATAATCTCGTAATAACGTGATAACGTAATAACGAAATAACGAAAAGGCGAAAAATGATTCGTGTCGGTTTTGGCTTTGATGTGCACCGTTTAGTGGAAGGTCGCGAACTCTGGATGGGAGGAATTAAAATACCATTCGTGCGCCCCTCCAGTCAGGGAGAGGGCGGCGAATCGTGGGGACTGCTGGGCCACAGCGATGCCGACGTTCTGATACACGCCATCTGCGATGCGCTGCTGGGTGCAGCCAACATGCGCGACATTGGCTATCACTTTCCAGACACATCAGACGAGACAGACGGCATGGACAGCAAGATAATTCTCAGGAAAACTATAGAACTGATAGCCACCAAGGGGTATCACCTGGTGAATATCGATGCTACGATATGTGCAGAGCGCCCGAAGATGAACCCACACATCCCGCAGATGCAACATACTCTGGCCGGCGTTATTGGTTGCGACGCCGACAGGATTTCCATCAAGGCAACCACAACGGAAAAATTAGGATTTACGGGTAGGGAAGAAGGCATGTCGGCTTACGCCGTGGCTCTCATCGAACGCGATTGCCAGTAGCCACTCTCAGTAGCAGTGGCAGGTAGCGATGGGCGGCCCAGTAGAGTCCAAGACATATTGCTACCGTGATTATTACGGATAAGAAGTAGTAGACAATAAGTGCTCCGTCGGAAACGTCGTCGCCCTTTGGCAGCAGACTACATATTGCCAGCATTATCGGGAAGTGGCTGCAGTAGATGAAAAATGCCGTTTCGGAAAGTTTCGTGAAGTAAATGCCACGATTGTGGAGAAACAGACCGAGACGCAGCCAGAAAAATGTATTTGTGATGAGTGACAAGCGGTGGATTTCGGCGTTGAAAGGCGTCGGAAACCATTCGTGGCAGATGATGTCGGCCGCGCCGAAGAGCACGAAAAAGCCTGCAATGTCGAGTTTGTGCTCGGTGAGGAGATCGATGGGATTGATGTCGTCAATGGGAAAGAAAGCGCCAAGCGAGAACATCGTCATACACTGCCATGTCAGTGCTATGTTGTGCTCCGTAACCCAGAAATAGCAACACACTAATGGCAGCAACAGTTTCGTGGTGCGTATCACGGCGTAGAGCAGTGGCGACAGGATATACATTATCATCAGGTCGCGCACGTACCATAGTGAAATCATTGCCGGCATGCCATTTCCTCCGTCCCAGCGGCCACGGTCCCAGAAAGCGCGCAGCCAGTCGGTCAGTGTGTACTGCGCAATGCTCTTGCCGGCGATGAGTACTTCATGGCCAATGACGAAGACAGCAAGATAGCCAACCATAACCAGACTGTTCCAGAAGAGATAGGGCATGAGCAGAGTCTCGGCGCGCCGCGTGAGTTGCTGTACATAGGTCTTCGTGCTGTAGAAAAGTAGTAGTCCGGAGATGAAGAAATATACGGGAACGCCAGTCTCGCCAAGCCATAACGCTATGGGATAGAGCACGCGTCCATACGTCTCATGGCCAGTCACCTGCGCGCACGTATATGCGTGTAGAAAAAGAATGGTGAGCACCAACGGGAAACGCGTTGCTGCTATCGAGCCGGAGAGTCGCTTGAAGGTTATGTCGCTTAGTATCACGTGTGCAAAGGTAATAATAAATTCATAATTTGTAATTCATAAATCACAAATCACAATTTTTTTGTACTTTTGCTGGCAGAAAATAACGGCGCCCCATAATGACAGTCGACAAGTGGTATTTGCGCAAAGGGGTGTGGTGGCTCGTCGCCGTCACGCTTGTCGCCGTGTATGTAGGCCGTGAAGTGTACGGGGAGTATCGCCGTTCTTTTTGTGCTGTAGGAGAGGAACCTCCTTATGAAATTCCGCAGCGCCATGCCGATGACACGTTACGTGTAGTCATTATTGGCGACAGTTGGGCGGAATATCACAGCAATCTCCAATGCGATACTATTTTCCTGCGCTTTGCCAAACGCCTCACTTCGCGCCCGGTGAAGTGTGTGGCGCGTGGAAAGGGAGGGGCAAAGTCGGGAGAAATCTACTACATGATGTTTAGCCGACTCACCGACGAAAATCCTTTTGAGCACGACCGCTGTACGCAGCCTCTTCTGGAACAGCATCCTGACTACTGCGTCGTCTTTGCCGGCATTAACGACGTGGTGCATAAGCGCGATGCCGACTACTATGCCGGAAACCTGCGAAACATAATACGGCTGCTGCTGCGGCTTGACATACGGCCTGTGGTTATGGAAATACCAACAGTGGACTATCCCGAAATGATACGGCGCAAGGAGTGGCACCAGCGACTTCTCTACGCTATGGCGTCACTGCTGCCTGGTGCGGCTGGCGTCGCGGCCGAAAGCCATCGCAAGGCTCTGCTCGACATGCTTGGCAGCAGCAATATGGCTGACAGCGTGCTCTATATTCCTGCAGCGGCATGGAACGCAGAAGGGCTTGACGACCAGCGCGACATCCACACCGACGACCGTGTGCATCTGAACCTTACGGGATATCGTGTGCTCGACTCCTGCATAGTGTCGCAGATAATAGACGACGCGGGACTGTGAGTTGTAATTCATAATTTATAATTTCATAATTCTTTTCTTGCTTTGCTTGCAAAGAATTATGATTTTCTTTTTACCTTTGCAGTCACTACACCGTAGGATATGGAAAAGAATCCACAGCCACAGAGCACGGCCCACTACCAGTGGAACTATACTGCTCCTACTCCGGAGCGCCAAGCAGCCGCCAAGGAACTTGCCGAAAAGATTGGCATGAGTCCTGTTGTCGCCGATTTGCTTATAGGCCGTGGCATTAAGACGGAGTCGGCAGCCAAGCGCTTCTTCCGCCCGATGATGAACGAACTCATCGATCCTTTCCTGATGAACGATATGGACATCGCCGTCGACAGGCTTAACGATGCCATGGGGCGCAAAGAGCGTATCATGGTCTATGGCGACTACGACGTCGACGGCTGTACGGCGGTTGCCCTTGTGTATAAATTCCTACAGCAGTTCTACTCTAATATTGACTACTATATTCCTGACCGCTACGACGAGGGGTATGGCGTAAGCCGCAAGGGCATAGACAATGCCCGTGAGATGGGCGTGAAACTTATCATCGTGCTCGACTGCGGCATTAAGGCTGTAGACGAGATAGCCTACGCCAAGGAACAGGGCATTGACTTCATTATCTGTGACCATCATGTGCCCGACGAAGTGATGCCTCCAGCCGTTGCGATACTAAATCCTAAGAGAGCAGACTCTACCTATCCTTTTAAACACCTGTGCGGCTGCGGCGTCGGCTTCAAACTGATGCAGGCCTTTGCGAAAAACAACGGCATTCCCTTTTCGCGACTGACACCGCTGCTGGATCTCTGTGCTGTGAGCATTGCAGCCGATATCGTGCCGGTGGTGGGCGAAAACCGTACGCTGGCATTCCACGGGCTGAAGCAGTTAAACCAGAGTCCGTCGGTAGGACTGAAAGCCATTATTGAGATTTGCGGACTCTCCGGCCGAGACCTTACAATGAGCGACATCGTGTTTAAGATAGGGCCGCGCATCAATGCCAGTGGACGTATGCAGAACGGACGCGAGGCAGTGGAACTGCTCGTGGAGCGCGACCTGCAAAAGGCTCTCGCCGAAGCGCATCGCATCAACGAATACAACGAGCAACGCAAGGATGTAGACAAGCAGATGACGATAGAGGCCAATGAGATAGTGGCCCGTCTGGAGAGTCAGCATCACCTGAAGAGTATTGTGCTATACGACGAGGGCTGGAAGAAAGGCGTGGTAGGCATCGTGGCTTCGCGACTGACCGAAATATATTTCCGCCCCACCGTTGTGCTTACCATCATCGACGGCATGGCATCGGGCTCTGCACGCTCTGTGGCAGGCTTCGACATCTACGAGGCAATCAAGTCGTGTCGCGATTTGCTGGAAAACTTTGGCGGACACACCTATGCCGTGGGGCTCACTCTGCGAAAAGAGAACATAGCAGAGTTTCGCGACCGTTTTCAGGCTTATGTCGACCAGCACATCCTGCCGGCGCAGACGGCGCGGACACTGGACATCGACGAAGAGATAGACTTCCGCGATATAACAAAACGCCTAAATTCCGACCTGCGGCGCCTTGCACCACACGGCTCCATGAATCCCAAACCATTGTTCCTTACACGTAATGTCTACGACTACGGAACATCAAAGGTGGTGGGCCGTCATCAGGAACATATCAAACTTGAACTTGTCGACTCCAAGTCGGCTGTCGTGATGAGCGGCATAGCCTTCGGACGCAGCGACGACGCACACTATATAAAATCGAAACGCTCGTTTGATATCGTATATACCATAGAGGAGAATACCTACAAACGCGGCGAACTGCAACTTCAGATTGAAGACATCAGACCGTCTGAAGTATGACAATCGACGAAATCCTTAAAAAATATTGGGGCTACGACAACTTTCGCGGAATACAGCGAGAGATTATAGAGAGTGTGCTTTCAGGTAACGACACGCTCGGCCTGATGCCTACAGGTGGCGGAAAGAGCATCTGTTTTCAGGTGCCGGCACTTGCCATGGAGGGCCTGTGCATCGTAATCACTCCGCTCATTGCCCTTATGAACGACCAGGTGCAGCACCTGCGTCAACGCCATATCGTTGCCGCTGCCATACACAGCGGCATGACTCACGACGACATTCTCCGCACCCTCGACAACTGTATTCTCGGGCGCACCAAGTTGCTTTATGTGTCACCAGAGCGTATCGGTTCCTCTCTCTTCCTTGCCAAAGTACGCTATATGCGCGTGGGACTCATCACCGTCGACGAGGCTCACTGCATATCGCAGTGGGGATATGACTTCCGTCCTGACTATCTTGAGATAGCACGCCTGCGCACAATCGTTGAGGCTCCTGTACTGGCGCTTACAGCCACGGCCACGCCTGTCGTTGTGGACGATATATGCGCGCGACTTTCTGTGGATGGCGAGTCGCGACAGTGGCGCGTGTTCCGCATGTCGTTCGAGCGTACTAATCTGTCGTATATCGTGCTGCCGTCGCCCGACAAGGATACTGCACTCATGCAACTGCTGCAGTCCGGTACGGGGTCGGCAATAGTCTATACGCGCAGCAGGCGGCGCACTCGCGAGGTGGCTGAGATATTAAGCCAAGCAGGTGTATCGGCAACATTTTACCACGCAGGGCTTGACAATGCGGAGAAAAACGAGCGGCAGAGAGCATGGCAGGCCGACGAAGTGAGGGCGATAGTGGCTACCAATGCCTTCGGCATGGGTATCGACAAGCCCGACGTGCGCCTTGTAGTCCACTACGACATTCCAGATTCTGTCGAAGCCTACTTTCAGGAGGCTGGACGCGCTGGTCGTGACGGCAAGGCGGCTCGTGCCGTGCTTCTCTTCAACAGTGGCGACGCTACCCGACTCAAGCAGCGCATACAAAGCACTTTTCCGCCAAAGGACTACATTCGTGAGGTCTACGACCATCTGGCCTGCTACTACCAGATTGCCGTCGGCGAAGGCTCTGGCATAATGCGCGAATTTAATATCGATGAGTTCTGCCGCCGCTTCCACCATTTTCCTGTCGAGGTTCATTCGGCAGTGGAAATACTATGCCACGCAGGGTATTTGGAACTTACCGAGGAGCAGGACCATCAGTCGCGCGTAATGTTTCTCGTGGGGCGCGATGACCTCTATCGTCTTACATCGGTCACTGCCGTGGAGGAGCGCGTCATAGAGTCGCTGCTGCGCAACTACGGCGGACTCTTCTCTGATTTTGTAAATATCGACGAGGGCATCGTCGCACAGGCAGCGCAGTTGGAACAGAACGTGGCCCACGAGGCTTTGAAAAGCCTGTCGCGCAACAGACTTATCAGTTATATTCCGCGCCGGCACCTGCCACTTCTGCGCTACACGCAGCGGCGCGAGGAGGGGCGCCATCTGCTCTTTCCCGCTGCTGTCTACGAGGAGAGGCAGAAACAGTACGCCGACCGCATCCATGCCATGCTGCAGTATGCCCGGTCAACCCATCCGTGCCGTTCGCGCCAGTTGTTGGGCTATTTCGGCGAAGACATCGGCCACGACTGCGGACAGTGCGATGTGTGCTCATCGCAGCCTTCGCCTTCTGTAGCAGAGCAGCACATTCTCGGCATGCTTTCCGACGGGAAGCGCCATCACCTTACCGAACTGTTCCGCCTCGGTATGCCGCAAAATGAAATAAGCGCCGCACTGCGCTCACTGCTCTCTTCGGAACAGATAGCACAGTGCGACGGTTATGTACAAAAGACACTTTAGTCTTCCAGCGTCATTCGCGCCATCAGATTGTCCACAAGCGTTCGCATATCCGCTTGCTGCGCCCATGCTCCTGCCCATGCCATCAGCAGTGCCATTTTTGTCTTTTTCATGGTATGTTTTATCTATCAGCACCCGAAAGATACACATAATACGCCTGTCAGCGTTGCTAAAAAAACTTAAATGACAGCAGCCGATACCGCGCGTGCCACTATTTTTTAGTTATTTTGCGGTATATTTTGTGTGTAGGATTACTACACCTATTATTAATATATATAAGAATGGATATTGTAGAACGATTTATAGGCTATACCAAGTTTGATACGCAGTCGAACGAGGATAGCGAGGCGGTGCCGAGCACCCAGAAGCAACTTGTCTTTGCCGAATACCTGAAAAAGGAACTTGAGCGCGAGGGCCTTGACGATGTAGAAATGGACGACAAGGGATATATCTATGCCACGCTGCGTTCCAACATACGCCACGCTGCACCTACCATTGGTTTTATCTCTCACTACGACACCAGCCCCGACTGTAGCGGAGCCGATATCAAGGCGCGCATAGTCAGTGGCTACGATGGCGGCGATATCGTCCTCTCCGAAGGCATTGTCAGTTCGCCGCGCAAATTCCCTGAACTGCTGCAGCACGTCGGCGAGGATCTGATAGTGACCGACGGCCATACACTGCTCGGTGCCGATGACAAGGCAGGCATTGCCGAGATAGTACAGGCAATGGTTTACCTGAAAGAGCACCGCGAAATACCGCACGGCACCATACGCATAGCCTTCAATCCTGATGAGGAGATAGGCATGGGCGCCCATCACTTCGACGTGGAACGCTTCGGTTGTCAGTGGGCATACACCATGGATGGCGGCGATTTGGGTGAACTTGAGTTTGAGAACTTCAATGCCGCATCTGCCAAGGTTACTATCCATGGCGTCAGCGTTCATCCAGGCTATGCCAAGGGCAAGATGGTCAATGCCAATATGCTTGCTGCCGAGTTTGCCAGCATGCTGCCTGCCGACGAGCGTCCTGAAACCACAGAGGGCTATCAGGGCTTCTACCATCTGCTTAGCATACAGTCGGCAATAGAGCAGGCTCGCATGTCGTACATCATCCGCGACCACGACAGCAGCCGCTTCGACGACCGCAAGCGCTTCATTCAGCATGTTGGCGAACTGATGAATCAGCGATATGGCGAAGGTACTGTAGAGGTTAGCGTCAGCGACCAGTACTATAACATGAAGCAGCAGATAGATCCGCAGATGCATGTCATTGATATCGTGCTTCGTGCCATGCAGGAGACTGGTGTGTCGCCAAAGGTGCGCCCCATTCGCGGCGGTACGGACGGCGCCCAACTGTCATTCCGTGGACTGCCGTGCCCTAACATCTTTGCCGGTGGAGTCAACTTCCATGGGCCCTACGAATTTGTTTCCATACAGTCCATGCAGAAGGCTATGCAGGTGATAGTGAAGATTTGCGAACTCACGGCGGAGTTTAATTCATAATTTTAGTTGTGAGATGGCACTGATAAAATCTATCAAAGGACTGACACCGCGTTGGGGGCGTGACTGCTACTTCAGCGAGAATGCCACCATCGTTGGCGAAGTCACGATGGGCGATGAATGTTCTGTGTGGTTCAATGCCGTGATACGTGGCGACGTGGCGCCAATCACTATAGGTAATCGCACTAATGTGCAGGATGGCTCGTGCATCCACGTCACCCACGATACAGGCCCCACGCATATCGGCAGTGAGGTTACCATTGGTCACAACGTCACAGTTCATGCGTGTACCATTCACGACGGTGCCCTTATCGGCATGGGCAGCACTCTGCTCGATGGCTGCGAGATAGGGCGTGGCGCCATTGTTGCAGCAGGAGCCCTTGTGCTGCAGAATACCAAGGTTGGCGATGGCGAGATATGGGGCGGCGTACCTGCCCGCTACATCAAGCCTGTGCGTCCTGGCCAGACAGATAATGCCAAGCACTACGTGGAGTATGCCAAATGGTATATGGAAGAGGATGGTAAAGATTAAGCGTTAGGGAATAAGAGGTTAAAACATTAATTTTTCTTAATTCTTTATACGTCGTTCTTCATTCATCACTTTTTTCTTACCTTTGCAGCGCTTTTTCAG
>FLNZ01005213.1_pt1 | contig 89428 bp, 71 predicted proteins | sample 1140391 | NCBI WGS metagenome assembly FLNZ01 (sample SAMEA3878171, study PRJEB12797) | bioreactor metagenome | biome: Moose rumen | place: Sweden | collected 2011-10 | reverse complement strand
AAAAATAAAAACAGTGTTTAAAAAAATTACAGCAGTGTTTACAAAAATAAAAACAGTGTTTACAAAAATAAAAACAGTGTTTAAAAAAATTACAGCAGTGTTTTCAAAAATAAAAACAGTGTTTAAAAAAATTACAGCAGTGTTTACAAAAATAAAAACAGTGTTTGTGAAAACAAATTATAAAAAAACATATAATTTTGCATTCGAGAAAAATGAAGAAGCGCAGCATACTCTTGAAAATCGTGATGCCACTCGTGCTGGGTGGCGCCATTCTCTACTGGATGTATCGCGGTGAGGACTGGCATACGTTGCTCCACGTCATGGCTCACGACATGGACTGGACGTGGATGCTGCTTTCGCTGCCCTTTGGCTTGCTGGCACAGGTGCTGAGAGGCTGGCGCTGGCGGCAGACGCTGGAGCCGCTGGGCGAGAAACCGCGCTGGTGGGTCAGCGTGCATAGCATACTGCTCAGTTACGGAGCCTCGCTCGTAGTGCCGAGAATTGGTGAGTTTACTCGATGCGGCGTGCTGAACCGCTGCGACGGGGTGTCGTTTGCAAAGGCGCTGGGAACGGTGGTTACGGAGCGCGTGGTAGACACGCTGCTTGTGATGCTGATAACGGCTACGGTGCTGCTTGTAGAGATGAGCGTCTTCGGCACCTTCTTTCGTCAGACGGGCACAAACCTGGAGAGCATGCTGGCAGGATTCTCGCTGGCAGGCTATGCCGTAGTGGCCGTGTGCGTGGTGGCTGCTGCCATACTGCTGCATTTCCTACTACACAAACTGTCGTTCTACGACAAGGTTCGTACAACGCTTAGCGGACTGTGGCAGGGCGTGATATCACTGAAGGATGTGAAGAGCGTTCCTCTGTTTGTGGCTTTCACGGCGGGTATATGGCTGAGTTACTTCATCCACTACTATCTCACGTTCTTCTGCTTCCCGTTCACTTCGTCGCTTGGCGTGGGTTGTGCGCTGGTCACCTTCGTGGTGGGCTCGCTGGCCGTAATTGTGCCCACGCCCAACGGTGCAGGTCCGTGGCATTTCGCTGTGAAGACGATGCTCATCCTCTACGGTGTGCAGGATGAGCATGCCCTGTGCTTCGTACTCATTGTGCACGCCGTGCAGACACTGCTCGTAGCCCTGCTTGGCATCTATGCGTGGGTGGCGCTGAACTTAACCAATAAGCGAGAGGCTACAGCAATAACCAATAGACAATAAACATTAAACTCATACAATAACTATGGAACACGAAATTCAGAAACTACAGCCAGAGTGCATCTGGAGAAACTTCTATGCGCTCACACAAGTGCCGCGCCCGAGCGGACACCTTGAGAAAATCCAGCAGTTCCTGCTTGACTTCGGCAAGCAGGCAGGAGTTACGGCTTTCAAGGACCCTGCAGGCAACATCGTAATGCGCAAGCCAGCCTCTCCCGGCATGGAAAACAGGAAGGGCGTGATACTGCAGGCCCATATGGACATGGTGCCTCAGCGCGTGCCGGAGTCTACGCATAACTTTGAGACAGACCCGATACAGCCAAGAATAGACGGCGAGTGGGTGAAAGCCACGGGAACTACGCTGGGTGCCGACAACGGACTGGGCGTGGCAGCCATCATGGCTGTCATGGAAGACAAGACGCTGAAGCATGGCCCGATAGATGCGCTGATAACAGCCGACGAGGAGACGGGCATGTACGGTGCAAACGACTTGCCTGCCGACGAACTGCAGGGTGATATCCTGCTCAACCTCGACTCTGAGACATGGGGCAAGTTTGTGATTGGCTCTGCTGGCGGAATAGACGTTACGGCAACGCTCGAATACAAGGAGACGGCTACCGACAGCACTGATGCTGCCGTGAAAATCACATTGCAGGGACTGCGCGGAGGTCATAGCGGCCTCGAGATACACGAGGGGCGCGGCAATGCCAACAAGTTGATGGTGCGTGTGGTGCGCGAGGCTGTTGAGCAACTCGACGCACGCCTCACCTCATGGCATGGCGGCAACATGCGCAATGCAATACCTTTCAAGGCAGAGGTGGTGCTGACGCTGCCACGCGAGAATGTCGAGGCGCTGAAAGAGATGGTGGCCGAATGGCAGGATGACCTGCGCGACGAATACCGCCAGATAGAGAGCGGCATCGAACTGACGGCAGAGGAAACTGCTGCACCTGCCACACAGGTACCGGTAGAGATACAGGACAATCTGATCAACGCCATATACGGATGTCACGACGGCGTGGTGCGCATGATTCCGTCTTATCCTGACGTGGTGGAGACGAGTTCAAACCTCGCAATCATCGACATTGCCGACGGCCATGCTGCCCTGAAGATACTTGCGCGCTCCAGCCGTGAGGACATGAAGGACTATATCGTCAAGACGCTTGAGAGTTGTTTCAACATGGCAGGAATGAAAGTGGAAACGGCAGGAAGTTACGGCGGATGGGATCCTAATCCAGACAGTGAGATACTTCATCTGCTGCTTAAGGAGTACAAGCAACTCTTTCAGCAGGACGGTATAATCCAAGTGGACCACGCAGGACTGGAATGTTCTGTCATACTTGGCAAGTATCCGCACCTCGATGTCGTTTCGCTCGGCCCGACAATGAAGTCGCCGCACACCACAACCGAGCGCGCACTGATAGCAACGGTGGCTCCTTTCTGGCAGTTGCTGAAGAAGGTGCTCGAGGATGTGCCCGTACGTTAGTCGGTCAGTTTCTGCGGTCCGCGCAGGCGGTCGCCCTCATGCAGGCCGCTCTTGATTTCGATATTCACGCCGTCACTCAGTCCGAGGGTGACGGCGGTTTTCTTGTACGACAGTTTGTCGGCTATTCCGGAAATGACATATACGAAGGTGCTGTCGCCGGAAAACTCTATGGCGCTCTCGGGAATGGCAAGAGCCTTCTCTCGCGAGGCAAGCACTATCTCGGCATTGGCAGAGTAGCCGGAACGGAGAGTGTTGCTATCAGTGAGTTTTACGGCCGCCTTGATTTCAAACTGGTTGGCGCCGTTGCTCTCCGTGGCCTTTGGCGAGATATATTCCAGCGTGGCATCGAACGAGAGGTCCTGCAGTGCACCGACGGTAATCTTCATGGGCATGCCGCTCACCAGTTGGCCGACCTCAGTCTCGTCGATGTTGCCGCGGAAGATGAGATCGCTCATGTCGGCAACGGAGGCAATGGTGGTACCGTCGTTGAACGTGTTTGACAATATCACGGAGTTGCCTTTTTTTACAGGTATGTCGAGAATGGTGCCGCTGATAGTGCTGCGTATCAGCGTTGACGAGGCGGAGGCGTTGCTCTTCGACACGCCGTCGCGCACCACCTGCAGCGCATCCTGGGCGGCAGCCACTTCCTCCTTGGCCTGTCGTAACTGCTGGCTAACCTTGTCGTACTCGTCGGCAGAGACAAGTCCCTTGTCGTAGAGCGCCTTCTGGCGATCGTAGTCTACCTTTGCCTGTCCGGCATTGATGTCGGCAAGTCGTAGACGGGCTTCGGCCGACGACAACTGGCCCATGTCGGGTATGACTTTCACCTTGGCAATTACCTCGCCGGCCTTGACATAGTCGCCGGCCTCCTTGTAGATTTCGGTTATGATGCCCGAAATCTGAGGCTTGACGTTGATCTCGTCGCGCGGCTCTATCTTGCCCGTGATGATGGTTGTCTTCTTGATGTCAGTACGCTCTGCCTTGAGTTCGGTGTATTCTATGGTCTTCGGGCGCGATTTCTGGTAGAGGAATACGAATGTTCCGATAAAGATGATGGCAACTACTGCTGCTGCGATAAGTTTGGAATATTTTTTCATAGTGGAATATGTTTCTGTCGTACGTTTAAAAAACTGTCAACTCATTCGTCACGCATGGCATCTACTGGTTTTATGGCCATGGCGCGCGCGGCAGGAGCCAGTCCGGCCAATACGCCCATCAGCGAAACTGTCAGGGCAGCGGCCAGTGCTGTCCAGAAGCCTACCTGGAAGTTTGCCGCCACGATGCCGTCTTCGGTATTGGCGAGTTCGAGCATTTGCAAGATGAGTACGGCAAAGAGGATGCCCGACAGTCCGGCAACAAGCGTCAGCACAATGCTCTCGGAAATAATTTGCGACAGTATCATGCGCGGCGTAGCACCTATGGCTCGTCGGATTCCTATTTCTGTGGTACGCTCACGCACCGTAACCATCATAATATTCGACACTCCTATGGCACCGGCAAGCAGTGTGCCAAGACCAACAAGCCATATCAGGAAATTGACACCGCGAAACAGGCTGTCGAGCAGTTGGAAGAGGACTTCGGTGTTGAACACCATGACTCCCTGCTCGTCGGTAGGGTCTATCAGATGAGGGCGGGCTATGGTCTGCCGCATCCTGTCGGTAAGCGTCGACATCACCACGCCCTTGCGACAGGTTACTGCAATCACATCGACATCATTGCCTTTGTTGTACATCTGCTGCATCAGCGACAGCGGTAGGGTGACTTTCTCGTCGTTGCTGCCGTTGATGTTCATGCCGCCGCTGACATTGTAGTCAACGCCTACCACTTCATAGTATGTGGAGTCGATGCGGATGCTGCGTCCGCAGGGATCACCACCGTCCTTGAAGAGGTCCTTGTATATCTTCTTGCCAATGACACAGACCTTGCGGTGCTGCCGCACATCCATCTGATTGATGAAACGGCCGTAGTACATCTTGGGGGTATTCACCAGGGCATAGTCGGGGGTGACGCCTTGCACGTTGACACTCATCTTGCAGTCGGAATGGTAGGCGGTGCTGGTGGCATTCCATGGCATATAGACTATAGGAGCGATGACGTCCAACTCAGGAATGCTCTGGCGCAGACGCTCAATGTCCTGATAGTTCATGTTCCACCAGCGTCCCTTGCGAAATCCCTTGTATGCCTTTGATGTCTGTTGTGCCCAGATTATTGCCGAGTTGGTGGCGAAACCGGAGAAGTTCTTGTTGAGAAGTTCTTTCAGACCCTGGCCGCCGCCAATAAGCGCAACGAGCATGAAGACTCCCCAGAATACGCCAAATCCCGTGAGCAGTGAGCGCGACTTGTTGCGCGTCAGCGTATCGAGAATCTCGTGGTAGGTGTCAATGTCTATCCTCATCGTTGTACTCCTTGCTCTTATTCTGCGCGCAGCGCCTCTATAGGCCGCACCCTGCTGGCTTTCAGTGCCGGTATCAGACCGGCTATGGTTCCTGCAACCACCATTACCATCGTGGCTTCTATGCACACGTCGAGCCCTACGGTGGGATCGACGAACATGGTGGCCTTGAAGAGTCCGGTGTCTATCTCGTTGTGTCCTAATGTGGCGTCCATATATTCGTTGGCGGCAATGGCAAGTATCATGCCGATGTATCCAAAGAATGTGGTGATGATGATGCTCTCGGTGATGATGAGTCGCAGAATGTTCCAGGGCTTGGCACCAATGGCTTTGCGGATGCCGAATTCGTGAGTGCGCTCCTTGACGGTGATGAGCATGATGTTCGATACGCCCACGATGCCGCTGAGCAGTGTGAACAGGCCCACTATCCACAATGCCGTGCGCACAATGACGATGCCCGTCTCCATCTGCAGTGACTGGGTGTATCTGTTCCATAACCATACGGCACTCTCGTCGTCGGGGTGCGCCTGATGGTTAGCGTTGATGCTCTTGCGATACGTGTTCTCAAAGGCTTCGTTGGCCTCTTCCGTTGGCAGACCGTGGAAGGTGAACTCTATGCGGCCTGCGTCGTCGCCCTTGTTGTAGACGGTCTTAAGCGTGGTATAGGATGTGTAGACGCTGGCCTGTCCTCTCTCGTTGTCTTTGTAGATGCCGACTACGCGGAAGGCAAATGCTCCGACATCCACGTACTGGCCAATGCCGACGTTTAGTTCCTTGGCGTGCTTGTTGCTTATCACTATCACCTTGCGCTTCTCCCGAATGTCAATATTGTTGATAAAACGCCCGTCAACCATGTCGGTCTTGTCTATCTGTGTGTGGTTGGGATATACGCCAGAGAGGGTGGTGTTAATGTATTGCTGGCCGTTGCTGATTTGAACGCTCCATTGCTGCAGTTCGGCACCGACATTGTCGATGTTAGCGCGAAACTGGTCGGCGGTAGTTGTGATGTCGGCGTCTTTCAGTTGTATGCTGCGCCCTTCTGAAAGACCGTTGTATGGCTTTGATGTCTCGCCGCCGAAAACTACCATTGAATTGACAAGGAAGCGTGCCGACTGTTGCTGCTGGGCGTTGATGAGGCCGTTGCCTGCACCAAGAAGTACTATGAGCATGAAGATGCCCCACGCCACGGCGAAGCCTGTCAGCGCGGTGCGCAACTTATTGCGCTGTGCCGTCTGCCATATCTCATTCAATAATTCCATCCTTGATGCGAATGATGCGGTTGGTCTGTGCTCCTACGTTGGGATCGTGGGTGACGATAATCTGCGTGATACCCTCGTCGGCATTGAGTTGCTTAAGCAGTTGCATTACCTCAATGGATGTCTTGGAGTCGAGGGCGCCCGTGGGCTCGTCGGCAAGGATTATCTTGGGCTGCGTGATAAGTGCGCGTGCTATGGCAACACGCTGTTTCTGTCCGCCAGATAATTCATTGGGATAGTGTTCAGCCCATTCCTTAAGTCCCAGACGCTCAAGATATTCCATGGCAGCAGCGTGGCGCTTGCGGCGAGGCACGCCCTGATAGAACAAAGGCAGTTCTACATTCTCTACTGCGGTCTTGAAGGAGATTAGATTGAACGACTGAAAAATAAAACCAATCATCCTGTTGCGATATTCGGCTGCCTTGCGCTCAGAGAGATTCCAGATGCGTGTGCCGGCAAGGGTGTATTCGCCGCTGTCGTAGTTGTCGAGAATGCCAAGTATGTTGAGCAGCGTAGACTTGCCTGAGCCTGAGGCGCCCATGATGCTCACAAACTCGCCCTGCTCTATGTCGAGTGTTATGCCCTTAAGCACATGCAACGGCTGGGCGCCCTGATATGTCTTGTGGATGTCTTTCAGTTGTATCATTGACGGGCTGTGTTGTTGGACGTGCAAAAGTAGATACAATAATCTGTGTTACCAAATAATTTGACTGTTGTTTTTTCTCCGCTTACCTGAAAATATAGTACCTTTGCCGCACCGTAAAATAAGAAAAGAAAGAAAAATGGGAAAATTGATAGTCAACTCATACGATGAGTTTGCTGCCTATTTGGGCAAGGAACTTGGTGCTTCGGAATGGCTGGAGGTAGACCAGCAGCGTATCAACCTGTTTGCTGACGCCACGCTCGACCACCAGTGGATACATGTTGACGCGGAGCGGGCGAAGGCTGAGAGCCCCTATAAGTCGACAATAGCCCACGGATATCTGACGCTGTCGTTGCTGCCTTATATGTGGAACCAGATAATAGAGGTGAACAACATAAAGATGCTGGTCAACTATGGCATGAATGACATGCGCTTCGGACAGCCAGTAATAACAGGCAGCCGCGTGAGGCTGGTCACACGGCTGCACAATATCCAGAACTTGCGCGGAATATGCAAGGCTGAGATAAAATTCACAATCGAAATAGAAGGACAGCGCAAGCCTGCGCTGGAGGGTATTGCCTCGTTCCTGTACTATTTTGAGAATTAACGCTTACTGAATTCCCTCAAGCATTCGCTTTAATACCACGGAGCAACTGATTTCACGATTGGCTGCTTCGGGTATTACTATGCTGTCAGGGCTCTCTATCACATCGTCGGTGACTATCAGTCCACGGCGTACAGGCAGGCAGTGCATGAACTTGGCTCCGTTGGTCCATGACATGTGTTCGGTGTCTACTGTCCACGACATGTCGCGGCATGTTATCTTCCCGTAGTCGGCAGGAGAGGTGACGCCAGGATTTGACCAGTTCTTTGCATAAATGTAGTCGGCGCCTTCAAATGCCTTGCGCTGGTCGTACTCCACGCGCGCTGAGCCAACAAAGCGTGGGTCGAGTTCGTAGCCTTCGGGATGGGTGACGACGAAGTCGACATCGGCAGCCTGCATCCACTGGGCAAAGGAGTTGGGCACTGCCTGCGGCAGGGCACGGCAGTGGGGAGCCCACGTGAGTACCACCTTCGGACGGGTAGGCTTCTTCCATGTCTCGCGTATGGTGATGAGGTCGGCAAAGGCCTGCAGCGGATGCACGGTAGCCGTCTCCATGGCAAACACGGGTTTGCCGCTATACTGTATGAACTGCTTCAGAACTGTCTCGGCATAGTCGTAGTCTCTGTCGGTAAGTCCGGCAAACGAGCGCACGCCGATAATATCACAGTAGCAGCCCATAACGGGGATGGCCTCAAGCAGATGCTCGCTCTTGTCACCGTCCATTATCACTCCACGTTCTGTCTCCAGTTTCCATGCACCGGCATTGACGTCAAGCACTATCACGTTCATGCCCAGGTTCATTGCTGCCTTTTGGGTGGAAAGGCGTGTGCGTAGCGAATTGTTGAAGAATATCATCATCAGTGTCTTGTTGCGACCAAGATGCTGATATTTGAAGCGGTCGGCCTTTATCTCCTGAGCCTCGGCAAGCGCGGCTTCGATGTTGCCGATGTCTGTCACGTCGATAAACGAGCGCAGTGGTGTTGTCTTGTTGTCCATGTGGGTGAGTTTATTAGTTTTTGCGTTTATTTATTTTATTAGTTGCTGACTTCCTGTGTTTTTAGCATTTCCTAAAAACTTAAATCCCTGCAAAAATGCGACGGGCATTGGCTGTAGTAATGCTGGCGACTTCGTCGGCACTGACTTGATAGGCTTCTGCCAACTTGCTGATGATGTGCGGAATGTAGGATGGCTCGTTGCGCGTGCCGCGAAGTGGGGTAGGGGCCATGTAAGGAGCATCGGTCTCCAGTACGATACGCTCCAGAGGTACACTGGACGGCAGTACTTCTGGAAGATGGCTCTTCTTGAAGGTGAGCACACCGCCAATGCCAAGCATGAACTGTGGAAATTCCAGCAGTTGGCGCGCCTCTTGCCCGTTGCCTGTGAAACAATGGAACACGCCGCCTTTTATCGCGCGCGCGTACCTTTTTAAAATATTAATAAGTTCGTTCTGGGCTTTGCGGCAGTGTATCATCAAGGGTAACTGCAAGTCTACGGCCCACTTCACCTGTTCCTCGAAGGCTTGCAGTTGTTCTTGCTCGAATTCGCGGCTCCAGTAAAAGTCAAGGCCTATCTCGCCTACGGCGACAGGCGATGGCATATCGGCAAGTGACTGCTTTATTCTGTCAAGTTCTGACTGCCATTCGGAATTAACGTCCTCAGGATGCAGGCCTATCATTGGCAGACAAATATCGGGGTGCTGGCTGCAGAGGTTTGCGATTGAATTAATTGACGCAAGGTTTATGGCAGGCACCAAAATCCTTGTGCATCCTGCCTGTCGTGCGCGCTCTATAACGGCGTCGCAGTCGGCCTTAAACTCCTCGCCGTCGAGATGGCAGTGGGTGTCAATGTAATTCATAATTCACAGTTCATAATTTATTTGTCTCTGTGAAGCAGTTCGTCCATGTATTGTCGCAATGCTATCTTGCGCTCTTCGCTGACGCCTACCTTGTTCAGGCAAAGGCTCGCTTCGTGGAAGTAATAGTTTATCTTCGCTTCGCACAACTCTCTGATGCCGATTTCGTCGTAAAGGCATGTTACGGCCTTGACTTTCTCCTGACGGTCAAAGGTTGCTGCGCTGCACCAGCGCTCAAGTTCTGCGCGCTGCCTGTCGTTGGCGCGCTGACAGGCATTGATAAGCATATAGGTTTTCTTGTTGGACGTGATGTCGCCGCCTATTGCCTTGCCGAAAACGGCAGTGTCGCCGTAGACATCAAGCAGGTCGTCTTGCAACTGAAAGGCAAGGCCGAGTTGCTCGCCAAACTTGTACAGGTTTTCCACATCGTCCTTCGGAGCCTCGGCAAGCAGTGCTCCAATTTTCATGGCGCAGGCCAGTAGCACCGATGTCTTGAGGCGTATCATTTCTATGTACTCATCCTCGCTGACGTCATTGCGTGTTTCGAAAGCCATGTCGTATTCCTGTCCTTCTCCTATCTCAAGTGCAGTCTCCGTGAAACATTCAAGAACTTGCGACAACTTCTCCGAAGGAACTTGCGACATGCGATGATAAGCCAGAACGAGCATGGAGTCGCCGGAAAGTATTGCGGTGTTTGCTCCCCAGCGCTTGTGTACCGTCTCGTGCCCACGGCGCAGATCGGCATTGTCCATCAGGTCGTCGTGGAGCAGCGTGTAGTTATGGTATGTCTCAAGTCCGCAGGCTGGCATCAGTATTTCTTCCGGTGTGTCGCGGTAAAGATTGTATGCCATGAGCATCAGTACTGGACGGATGCGCTTGCCGCCGATTGAAAGGACATAGCGGATAGGGTCGTAGAGCGACTGAGGCTGGCGGTCGTATGGTAACTGATTGAGAAAACTGTTTACCAGCGAAAGAACTTCTTTGGAATTGTACATTTGAACTATGAATGAAGAATTACAAATTGTTGATTACAACTTAAACACTACTGGAATACTTATCTTTGTTCGGCACGGCTGTCCGTTCTGCACCCCAGGCTTCCAGTTTGGCATTAGCCGCAGCACGCGCATCACTTCGATATCGCACTCCTTGGAAAGCGATTGGGTAATGCTCAGACCAGTGATTGTGCCATCCTTTTCAACGTAGAACTGCGCCACAACGCGCCCCTCGCGCTTTAATGTCTGTGCCTTCTTAGGGTAGTGGAGATTATTGGTGAGCCACTTCATAAAGGCTACGGCACCGCCGGGAAACTGCGGAAGGTCTTCGACAACGCGAAACTGTAGTGGATTGTCGCGTGGGTCAATGCCCATGGGAGCAATAGCAGCGAGTGCGGTGTCTTTCTGCAGTTGTTTCAACAAGTCCTCATCGGTGGCTTCGCTTTCTGGCTCTGCCGGCAACTCGTCGGGAGGTAGGATTTCGGTTTCGTCGTCAACAATATTCAGTTTCTCTGCCTCCACGGGGCTTGACTCTGCTTGTCGTAACTGTACGAAATTCTCCTCTATTGACATCGGCACCATGTCGGTCTCCTGAACCAACTCGTCAATGTCTATAGTTGGCCCATCGGCTTCGTTACTCTCGCTGCTATTCCACTCCAAAGCGACGAATAGCATGGTGAGAACAACGACGAGCCCAAGCAGGAAACCGGTGGCGCGTTGGCCGTCGCTACTTGACAACAACCTTGCGTCCGTTGTTGATGTAGATGCCATTCTGCGACGGTTTTCCTGTCAGTTTCTGTCCGTTGAGAGTATACCATGCACCAAGCCAGGATGCCTTGTCGCCAGTAGCAGAGAGGATGCCTGTGTCGGTGAGGAAGTTTTTCAGTACGGCGACTGTAGGCATGGCCTTGCCTCCAGGGTAAGTATAGCCTACAGCACTTGTAGTCTTGGCATCGTCATTGAACAGACTGGCATTATACCAGCCGTCGCTGACTCGCTTGGTGTTCCAGTCGAGCCCGTATTCGCAGGCTTCAGGCCACCACCAGTAGAGACCTACCACCTTGTTGTGCTTGTTGAGAGTCGCGATGAGTGCTTCGGTATAGGCTTTCTGTCCATCGGGCGAAATGGGATAAGTTGCCGACAGGTCGACACCTGGCGAAGATATTGTCGGTTGCCATGCGTAGAAATAGCCTACTTCTACTATCATTATTTCCTTGTCGGCAAAGTTTGTTTCCAAACTGTTAAGCGTTGTTTCCAACTGCGTGAGATTGCCGTGGTAGTAGGAATAGAAACTTAGTCCGATGATGTCGTAGTCTACAGCGGCATTTTTCATGTCGTTGTAGAAGTTGACAGCATAGTTGGTGTTGGCTACGCGTTCGGTGTGCAGCACTATCTTGGCGTTGGGACATACTTCGCGGCATGCCTTTCCTGCCTGTTTAAGTAACTTTGTGAAGCGATCACGATTGCTGCTCTGGCCGGCATAATATTTCTTACTGCTACCATCACTCGCTCCCCACAGCATGCCATAGGATATCTCATTGCCTGTCTGAATGAAGTCTGGAGTTGCACCTGCTTCGTTCATTTGCTGAAGCACGTCTTTTGTGTAGTCATAGATTTTTGTGTACAACTCAGCATCGCTAAGGCTAACCCAACTGGCAGGAGTCCACTGCTTGACAGGGTCGGCCCATGTGTCGCTGTAGTGGAAATCGAGCATAAGCGAAAAGCCTGCGTCCTTAATGCGCTTGCCAAGAGCCTTTACGTATTCTATGTCCTGGCATGCTGCACGGTCGCCACTGTTTGTGGGATCTACAAATAGGCGCACGCGCATGGCATTCCACTCCTGCTGCTTCAGGTAGGAAAGCATGTCGGTTATGCGGTTGCCGTCAAGATCATAGTATTGTGCGCCGTTGGTTTCATACTTGGTGAGCAGGGATATGTCGCCGCCCACCTGACGTGCTGTATGTGCTGTCGCTGTCATGGCAACGACGGCGAAGATGATGGTAGCAAATACGTTTTTCATCTATATATTATAAATAAGGTGTGAATTCTGTGGTTTACTTCTTGTGCCTATTTGCTCGCTGCTCGCGATACTTGGCTTTCTGCCGGGCAGAGCCTGAACTGTGCGCTCCAGTAATGTATTTCTTTTTCTTGGCCTTGGTCTTAACTTTCTCCTCGGTAGTGCGTGGACCACCGCCACGTCCGAAATTTATGCCATGCTCAAGAATGAGGCTGAAGTCATCTTCCTTGCTCATATAAATAACAAATGGTAAATGAAGTAAGACAATGTGTTTCTGCTCCGATGCAGGAATGAAAAAAGAATTATAACTTGTGAATTGTGAGTTAATGGTGGAACAGCCGAACGCCAGTGAAGGTCATTGCGATATCGTATTTGTCGCACGTCATAATGACGTGGTCGTCGCGAACGGAACCGCCAGCCTGAGCGATATATTGTACGCCGCTCTTGTGAGCGCGCTCGATATTGTCGCCAAAGGGGAAGAAGGCGTCAGAGCCAAGTGCTACCTCTGTGTTGCGGGCTATCCATGCTTGTTTTTCCTCTCGCGTAAGCACTTCTGGCTGGCAAGTGAAGAATTGCTGCCACTGACCGTCGCGCAGTACGTCGTCGTGCTCGTCTTCTGAAATGTATACGTCAATGGTGTTGTCGCGGTCGGCACGGCGAATATTCTCCTTGAAAGGCAGGGACATTACCTTGGGATGCTGTCGCAGCCACCAGATATCGGCTTTTGAACCAGCCAGGCGCGTGCAGTGGATGCGGCTCTGCTGGCCGGCGCCGATGCCGATGGCTTGGCCGTCTTTCACATAGCAAACAGAATTTGACTGAGTGTATTTCAGGGTTATGAGGGCAATAACAAGGTCGCGGCGAGCCTCTGCACTGAAATTCTTGTTGCGTGTTGGAATGTTGGCAAACAGTGCGTCGTCGTCAAGGCGAATCTCATTGCGGCCTTGTTCAAACGTCACGCCGAATACCTGCTTGCGCTCTGTTGGTTCCGGAACGTAAGACGGGTCTATTTTTATGACATTATATGTTCCCTTACGCTTCTGCCGCAGTATCTCAATGGCTTCTGGAGTGAAGTCGGGAGCAATAACTCCATCGCTAACCTCGCGCTTTAGAATGGTTGCAGTAGTGGCATCACACGTGTCTGACAGTGCTACGAAGTCGCCGTAACTTGACATGCGATCGGCGCCACGTGCGCGGGCATATGCCGTGGCTATCGGCGACTGGTCGACACCCTCAATGTCGTCGACAAAATATATCCGCTTCAAAGTGTCGCTCATTGGCAGACCAATGGCAGCGCCTGCGGGAGATACGTGCTTGAAGGAGGCTGCTGCTGCAATGCCTGTTGCCTGTCGTAGTTCCTTTACCAACTGCCATGCATTAAGCGCATCAAGGAAATTGATGTAGCCAGGGCGGCCGTTAATCACTTCGATAGGCAGTTCTCTGCCGTCGGTCATCAGAATTCGCGATGGCTTCTGATTTGGGTTGCACCCGTATTTCAGTTGTAACTCTTTCATATCTGAAAAAATGATTGTTTATTATTGAAACGGAATGTTTTTTTGTATGAGGAAAAAGTGTGATTACTGTTTTGCTGTCTTAAAATTCTGACGTGAAGTGGAAGCGGATTTTCTTAAAGTCTTCCTGGGCCATTGACAGCACGTAGCCAGAATCGGCAAGGAAGACGTCGCGCCCTTCCTTGTCTTTTGCCATGTATTGGTATTTGCGTTTCTTGAAATTCTCCAGTTCTGCCTCGTCGTCGCTTTCTATCCAGCAGGCTTTGTAAAGGTGAACAGGCTCCCAACGACACTTGGCATTATACTCGTTCTCTAACCGATATTGTATAACTTCAAATTGCAACTGCCCAACAGTGCCTATGATTTTGCGTCCGTTGAACTGGTTGACAAACAACTGGGCTACGCCTTCGTCCATCAGTTGGTCTATGCCCTTTTGCAGTTGCTTGGACTTCATGGGGTCGTCGTTTTCAATATACTTGAACAGTTCCGGGGAGAATGAAGGAAGTCCACGGAAATGCAACTTCTCACCATCTGTGAGCGTATCACCGATTTTGAAAATGCCATTGTCGGGTAAGCCAACGATATCGCCGGGCCAGGCTTCGTCAATGGTTGACTTGCGCTGAGCCATGAACTGGGTGGGGCTGGAGAAACGCAGTGTCTTGTCGTGTCTTACGTGCAGGTATGGCTGGTTACGCTGGAATCTTCCACTGCAAACCTTACAAAAGGCAATACATGAGCGGTGGTTTGGATCGATGTTGGCTGTAATCTTGAAGATGAAACCAGTGAAGTTCTTCTCCTCTGGATTTACAGTGCGTTCTTCTGCTTTTGTGGGGCGTGGAGAAGGTGCAATCTCGACAAAACAGTCAAGCAGTTCCTGTACGCCGAAGTTGTTAAGCGCAGATCCAAAGAAAACAGGTGCTACTTCAGCAGAGCGATACGTTTCTACCTGAAATTCAGGGTAAACGCCATCAATCAGTTCAAGATCTTCACGCAGTTTTTCTGCATCCTGCTCGCCTACGGCATCTTCGAGTGATGTGCTTGCGATGTCTATCGTCATCTTCTCCGTCATGCGTTGTTTGTCTGGAGTAAACAGGTTCAGTTGCTGTTCGTAGATGTTATACACACCTTTGAACTTTGCTCCCTGATTGATAGGCCACGACAATGGACGTACCTTTATCTCAAGTTCTTGCTCCAATTCATCAAGCAAGTCGAATGGGTCACGTCCTTCGCGGTCCATCTTGTTTACAAAGATTATTACAGGAGTCTGGCGCATGCGGCAAACTTGCATCAGTTTGCGCGTCTGGGCTTCAACGCCTTTCGCTCCGTCTACTACGATAATGGCAGAGTCGACAGCGGTAAGCGTGCGGTATGTATCTTCTGCAAAATCCTGGTGGCCAGGCGTATCAAGAATGTTTACCTTGTATTCCGTACTGCTACCGTCTGGCGTATAGTCGAACTCCATCACCGAGGTGCTCACGGAAATACCGCGCTGCTTCTCGATATCCATCCAGTCGCTGGTGGCTGTCTTCTTAATCTTATTGTTCTTTACAGCACCGGCCACCTGTATCTGTCCGCCAAAGAGCAGAAATTTCTCGGTAAGCGTGGTCTTACCGGCATCTGGGTGGGAAATAATGGCGAAGGTTCGCCTGCGTTCTATCTCTTGGTTCACAATAAAAACTACAATTTACAGTTTTTCCTCTTTGCCGTTTATTATTAAATGGCACTATTTTGTAATTTGTGTACACATTCCTCAAGGCTTTCCTCCCAGTGCGGAATTGTGATGCCGTAGGTCTGCTTGATCTTGCTTTTGTCAAGAACGCTATAGTGTGGGCGTGCTGCCGGGGTAGGGTACTCGCTGGTGTGTAACGGACGTACATTGCAGGAGGTGATGCCTGCAATGCGATGGATGGCTTTGGTGAAGTCGTACCATGACGTAACGCCTTCGTTGGAGAAATGATAAATGCCTGGCACAATTCCGTTGTTGATAGCGGTCATTATTGCTATGGCAAGATCACGAGCATAAGTAGGTGTACCAATCTGGTCGAAAATCACGCCCAACTCAGTTTTCTCTTTTCCCAAACGCAACATTGTCTTCACAAAGTTATTGCCAAATGTAGAGTAGAGCCATGCCGTACGGATTATCATTGTTTTTCCACACAATTTCATGGCGTTCTGTTCTCCTGTTAACTTTGTGCGGCCATACATGCTGTTTGGACAGGTTTGCTCATCTTCTGTATAGGGAGTGTGATTGGTGCCGTTGAAAACGTAGTCAGTGGATATCTGTATCATCCATCCGCCACGGCGTCCAATAACTTCAGCCAGAAATGCAGGTGCCTCTGCATTAAGTTTTGTGCACAGTTCGACGTTGTCCTCTGCCTTGTCCACGGCAGTATAGGCAGCGCAGTTAACGATGCCGTCGATAGCGTTGTCGGCAACAAACTTCTCTATGGCATCATGGTTGGTGATGTCAAGTTCTGCTACGTCGGTGTTGAAAAACTTGTGCAGGGTATTTGCAGTTTCCAGTTGCTGCATCTCATTACCTAATTGGCCATTGCAGCCTGTAATAAGTATGTTCATGTCAATTGTCTTTTATGTCATCTATGACAAGACTTCCTGCCTTGTCCTCTTGATAGTAATCACTGAGTATACCAATAAAATTGGTAATGGCTTCTATGGCGTGCTGGGTGTTGGGAGTAATCTCCTTCTTCTGCAGACGTAGCAACATAACGCCATAGAGTGAATTGAAACAAGTCTCTATTTCGTTCTCTTCATGGTTTGCACCATGGTTGCGTAATTCTACGATATAGGGTAATACTTTGTAGTAGACAGTGTTGTAGAAAGGAAATTTTGGCGAAGCGAGAAGTTGGGCATGAAGTTCTTCCAGTTGTTGCATTACAACCTTGTTGATTTGGAGATGCCCTTTTTCGCGGCACCTTTCCTGGTTCATCATCATAACGAGATTGCCATACCAGTCGGTCTCCTCCTCTAATTGTTCTTCGCTGTAGTCAAAACGGCTGATATATTCGCGGCGTAACCTTGTCAGTGAGCAGCCAAAGGCGCGAATGGTATCTTCTACCTGCCACATGTAAAGCAGATATTCAGCAATATTCTTCTTGCGCAGTTCCTGGGCTATAAACATTAAGTGAATTCTCTAAAAAAACCTGTACAAATTGGTGACAGTTCCAAACAAGAATACGACACTAAAGATTATCACCACCGCACCGATTATCTGATTTATGATGCGAATGCCGTTTTCGTCGAATATCGTGCGCACTTTGTCTACAAGCCATGTGAGTCCGTACCACCACAGCATTGCTCCTCCAACGATGCTCGCAAAACCTATAAACATTTCAAAAGGACGGTCGGGAATGACAAAGGCAAACTGGGCAAACAGTCCCATGAAGAGAAAAACTATTAGCGGATTGGAGAATGTCACGAGAAAAGCGGTCCATGTGTTGTACCACATCGAGCCGCGTTGCTGTCCGGAGCGGTGCATGTTTCGTGTTGGGTCGCTACGCCACGTGTATATGCCAAATATCAACAATAAAACAGAACCTGCTATCTGAAGATAGAACTTGTTTTGGTCGTTGTCGATGAAGTCCATTACAAACGACATGCCAAAGCCCGTCATTCCAGCATAAATCATATCGCTTATAGCGGCTCCTATACCAGTGACGAAGCCATACCACCGCCCCTTGTTCAGCGTGCGCTGAACGCATAGGACACCCACGGGCCCCATTGGCGCGGAGGCTATCATCCCTATCAGCATGCCCTTGAGTATAAGGTCTACTATATTAATATGTATAGGAAACGGCATATCGTTTGCAAAAGTACATAATTCTTGTAATATCACCTTATTTTCCGCCAAGAAAAGTGTTTTTTTTGTTGCTCTGTTCAAAAAACTTCGTACTTTTGTGGCGTTTTATTTGCCATTACATACCGTCAAGATAATGAAGAAAACCATCACATTGCTTTTTGCACTTACGCTGATATCGCAGAATGTCGATGCGCAGTTTCTTAAAAGGCTGTTTAAGAAAAAAGCCAATACAGAAAGAAAGGCTCCCACGGCGACGAACGACCCAATAGACGATGCGCTTCAGACTGCAATGGCCGATATCAATATTTCAGCAGACAATAGTAACAATCGCAATGCATTCTTGGGAATTCCGTTGGGCATAAAGGCAAGCCGGTTTGAAAAGCAACTTCTTGAACAGGGTTTTGAAGAAAGCCAGGCAGAAGAGCCGCAGACGGCACGTTCCTATGTTTTTCGTGGCGACGTTTATGGCCAGCCTGCCGTGGTGACTCTTGCCGTTAGTGAAATGACGGGTCGGGTGTATGCTGTTGATGTAGAGGAAACATCCATCTATGCCACGGCGGCAGACGTTGTACAGCGTACGAAGATGGTGCGCAAACATCTTGTAAATACGTACGGACGAGGCTTTGTTGCTAATGGCGGAGAAGGCTATACTATTGTAACAAGGTTAGGTACGGTTGATTTGCATTTCGAACGTGCTTCCATTGGTGGCAGTTACAGCGTAGGCTTCACCATTGATGATGCCAAGGCTTATCGCATGGCATACAATGAAATGAGCGAGCGTGAATATGAAGAGATGCCGCGGGAGATAGTAGATGGACTGGCTGCTTCCTTGCAGCATACGGATGTTGTTGGATTATTGGTTAAATTAGCGCAGAACCGTACGCTGCCTAAAGCACAGACGGTTTTACGCAGTTATGACTATACTCTGGGCAAACCTAATGTGCGGCAGCAGACAGCATCGCTGAAACTTGACGAGTATAGTGCTGATGTGACCATGTTGCGTCGCAAGCAGGCTATTACGTCAATATCTATTGTCGCAACAGACGACGCTCAACTTATAGCAAAAGACCTTAAAACCTATGGATTCACTACCGATGACGAAATAGTATTCCAGCAGGAAAAATTGGTGGTGACGCTCACTACAGACGATGATTATCGTGTGGTGATGAAAGTGAAGTAACTGTCGCCACTATTGTGAAAAAAGTTATTTTTTTTCTCTTCAAAGTGACGATTCTTCTTTTTTTCCATATCTTTGCAGCGGTAAACGTTTACAAACCAATCTAAAACAATGAAGAAATTACTACTGACAGCCCTGTTTGGGCTCTCGATGCTTGCTGTTGACGCACAGCGAGTGGTCGACAAACTTGATCGTGGGCTGGTTGCTGTCCCAGGACGCTCAAGTGGAAATCTTGTCACATGGCGCATTTTCGGCAGCGAATACTACGATGTGACTTACAACCTCTATCGTAACGGAACGAAAATTAACGATACCCCGTTGACTGTATCTAATTTCCAGGATACAGGCGGTAACTCCAACAGTACTTATCAGGTGGCTGCAGTAGTGAGGGGCGTTGAACAGGCAAAGTCGGAATCTGTCAAGGCGTGGGCTACGGATAATCTTATTGTAAATGTTAAGCCATGCATAAACCGTAATGGTCAGGAAATGGCATTTGGTTATGCCTATGACGGAAGCAATGGCGGCGACAGTGGCGGCTATACAATAAATGACATCTCGCTGGCCGACGTTGATGGTGATGGCGTTTGCGAGTTTATGGTGAAGCGCAACAATGCAAAGGGTAATCTTTCAAATACAAGTAACACCACAGATTTTAATATTTACGAGTGTTATAATATCAAAGGTGACCGCTTGTGGTGGATAGACCTTGGCCCGAACCTCATGTCTAACCCTGACGAGCAGTATGACATGATTGGCTATGACTGGGACTGTGACGGCAAGGCTGAATTTGTTATGCGTGGTGCCGATAATATGATAATTCATACCTCTACAGGTAAGGTTATCAATATTGGAGATATGACTTTCGACAGCGGTAGCAGCCTTTCTTCACGTCCTGAATATGTCGCTGTAGGAGCAGAATATTTGCTTTATCTGAATGGCGAAACGGGTGAACCTTATGGATGGGACGGTAGTGACAACTGGACACCACAGGCTTTCCCCCTGCCACGTTTCGAAGCGAACGAGACGGTTGGCGATGCAGATGTCTGGGGAGACCTTGGCCACCGCGCCACAAAGATATATATGGGTGCTCCATACCTTGATGGCGTGCGTCCAAGCATTTTCTTTGGACGCGGCTGCTACACTCGCCACAAGGCATGCGCGCTCGACGTTAATCCTACTACACACGAGATTATACAGCGCTGGCGTTGGAACTGCTATGACTCTGCTTCGCCATGGTTTGGAAATGGTTTCCATAATTTTGCCATTGCCGATGTTGACCTTGACGGTCGCGACGAGATAGTCTATGGTTCTATGATACTTGATGACACTGGATACGGACTTGCTACAACTGGTCTTGGACACGGAGACGCACAGCATTGTGGTGATCTTGACCCGTATCGTTGGGGATTGGAGCAGTTTACATGTCAAGAGGGCTCGCAGGGTAACTCTTACTGGAACGCCACTACGGGAGAATTGTATTACCGTAAGGCAGACGGCGGAGATGACGGACGTTCCATGGCAGGAAACTTTACGAATGACTATCCTGGCAGCCAAGGAAAGAGCGCAACGTCAGGTTCCATCAGCCTCACTGCCGATAAGGTCTTGCCTGTAAGTGGTGTTAGCAATCTTAACAACCGCATCTACTGGGATGATGACTTGCTGGAAGAAATGTTCGACTCGAAGAACGGCGCCAACCGCACAGGTAACATATTCAAATGGAATGCCCAGAACCTTAAGACTTTTGATGGCGTAACCAATAACTGGACAAAGTGTAACCCTTCTGCCCAAGGCGATATCATTGGCGACTGGCGTGAAGAAATAGTACTGCGTCAAAAGGACAATATGGCCTTCATTATTACCACAACCAACTATCCAACCAACTATCGTATCTATACGCTATGGCATGACCATCAGTACCGTAATGCCATGGCTTGGCAGTGTGTGGGTTACAACCAGCCGCCTCATTGCAGTTTCTTCTTGGGCGAACTGGAAGGCATTACCGTCGCTCCGCCAGCACTTATTCTGGAGGGCCGCACAGAAGTTGCCAACGGTGCTACTATAAAGACGACTGACGAGCATCTGCTCATATCTGGCTACGAGAATAAGACCATCAGCGTGCAGGACGGCGCATCGCCATACATCCTTACAGTAAATGCACCTGTGTGGGTGCAAGGCAGTGGCTCGCAACAGGCTACGGCTTCCACGCCAAAGTCTCCCGCGCGTACATTAATTAAATATACGACAACTCTTACAGGCGGAGCCTTTGCTGGTTATACCCGTATCATAAAACAGGGTGAGGGAACTCTCGTGTTGCCTAACGTAACACAGAAGCATACAGGTGAGACAAATGTATGGAACGGCACACTGCAATTTGATGGTACGTTCCTGTCAAGTCCGCTTTGGTTGAATCGTCATACTTCGCTTGTTTCTAATGGAGGCCAGTTCCTGGGCGGCATTAAGGCCGACTACAATGCAACGATATATCCTGGCGGAAAGCAACAGGTTGGCAGTATCACTGCAACGACTCTCGACTTGGGCTTTGGCTCTCGCGTTGTGTTTGATGTTGTTTCCGGCACTGTTGACCAACTGAATTTAAACACGCTGAAAATTGAGGCAAAAACCTCACAGGAGTGGCTTGAGTTCGGTCCAACCTACAAGGCTCCAGTGTTCCAGTTTGAGGGCGGTTCTACGTTGGCTCCTGGTCGCTATCTGCTTGGCTATGTTGGCGAAGTAAGCGGCAACATCGCTGACATAGTGCTTGAAGGAGTGTCTGACAAGCGTCAGCAGTTGACGGTCGAAGATGGCAAACTCTATCTTGACCTTGAGACAATTCGTGCAGCAGGTGCCGTTGTATGGAATGGAAGCACCACAGACAACGTATGGGATTTCGCTTCGACTGAGAACTTCTTGATTGGCGGTGAAAAGACTTATTCGGCCACAGGCGATGATGTAACGTTTAATGACAATGCTGCCAACACTGCCGTTGTTATCAAGGGTGCTGTGGCTCCGAAGAGCATTGTGATAGACAACAATGAGAAAAACTACACTTTCTCTGGTGACAGTATTGTCAGCGGTGCCACCATCACAAAGCGCGGCACTGGAACAGCCACAATGAACTACGTCAACCACACAGGAGCCACTACAATTGAAGCAGGCCGTCTGGTGGTAGACAATCTCGCTAATCGCACTGGTCAGACTTATGGTGCACTCGGTGATTACAATCAAACGATAACAATTGCTGACGGAGCAACGCTTTATGCAAACGGCGTGATTATCACTGATCAGCCATTCAATATTAGTGGCGTGGCTACAATTGATGTGGCTTCAAGCAAATCCCTTACGCTCAATAGCGCAACTAAGGGTGCAGGGGCCACTCTCGTCAAGAGCGGCACAGGTAGATTGACTCTTGGTAAGGGCAACACATTTGCCAAACTCATTATCAGCGGAGGCAGTGTAAATGCCCAGAACAGCAACTATGTAGATCAGTTGCCTGCAACGGTTGAATTCCAAAACGGTACGCTTTGGGGAACGACGATGGATGATAATCCAGGCATTACGAGCAGAGCCAATTTCGTAGTACCGCAGGGTAAGTCGGGAACATACTATGGTGCCTATCGTGGTACCAACAGTGGTACGCTGACAGGTTCTGGTACATTTACATTCTACAGTGGTGGCGTTCGCTGCTACTGGGATGGTGACTGGAGTGCATTTGAAGGAACCGTGATACCTGCAACAACTAACCGTCAGGCAAAACCGTCTTATGATCCTACTATTGATTACCGCAATGCAAAAGGTTTGCCGAAAGCAACGTTGCAACTCAACGATAATGTTACCTTTACATCAACAAATAGCATTGAAATAGGTTCTGTTACAGGTACTGGCGCTCTTGGTGGCTCTGTTTCCTATATCATTGGCGGTAATAACGCAGATATGAATAGTTCCTTCTCTTCATCCTGTTCAATCACCAAGCGCGGAACTGGCTATTGGCAGCCATCTATCGGCACGATAACTGGTGCAATAACAGTGGAAGAAGGTACTCTGCGTATCAGCGACACAAAATTTGAAAGCAATTATTCCGGTGCTGTCACGCTGAAGAATAATGGTATACTTGTAGGAAGCGGACTTGTTCCGTCACTTACTGCTGAAGCAGGTACTACAATAATTCCACGTATGACAAACGGACAGGCTCCACGTATCATCCGTGCAGCCGGTGCTATGAATATCAAGGAAGGTGCTACTCTTGAGATGATCATCCGCCGCAGTGTTGCAGCAGATGCCTCTCTTAGCACTACGAGCCCTGCACATTCGCAGATACGTGCCCGCTATCTGACCGTCAATGGTAAGGTGAAGGTAGTGCTTTATGACTCGTATACTCCTGCTGTTGGCGACCAGTTCACCCTATGGACGGCTGCAGCATCGTTTGCTGGCACGCCTACTTTCGAATTGCCTAACCTTCCAGAAGGTATGGCTTGGGACACCAGCGGTCTCACTGCCATGAATGGTGTACTGAAGATAGTAGAGGGTACAGTCATTAAGCGCATTAGTAGCGTTGATGTTCTGACGGCAGAAGTCTACTCTATCAATGGTGTACGCATCGGACAGGTTAGCGGAACAATGTATCAGATGGCAGACAAGGTTAAGCAACTCGGGGCGCGGCCTGGACTATACATCCTGCGTACTAATGCTGGAACACAGACAATACTTGTAAAGTAAGTTCTATATATAGTATTGCCGTAACGGCCTGCAATAATCAGTGTCGCCATGCTCCTATCTAAAAGAAGCATGGCGACAATTTTAGTATGACGAAAGACGCCGGGTTTCGTTTAATTTTTTTTCAAAAAAATATATGTTTTTTTTGTTGCGAAACTTATTTTTGCTTATTTTTGCAAATTGAAATGGTGCGCGATGCATCATTACTAACCGGTGAACAAATCAAAATATCATTAACTAATAACTATTTATGAAAAAATTCATTTTCTGTATCTCTCTCGTTCTCACGGGATTGATGACTGCCTGTGTCGATAAGAATGAGGCAGTGGATGCAGACTCAAAGCCGTCCTGGCTTGGTGAAAGCATCTATCAGGAACTGAAGAGCCCAACACAACTTACGGGAACGTTTAATTACTACCTGCGGTTGGTTGATGACCTTGGCGAAACCGAGACCCTCAACCATACAGGTTCTAAGACTGTGTTCCCTGCCAACGACGAGGCTTTTGGGCGCTTCTTCCAGTCTAACCCATGGGGAGTGAACAGTTACAGCCAGTTGACAACGGCTCAGAAGAAGATGTTGCTCTATAACTCAATGCTCGACAACGCATTGCTCGTGAGCATGTTCTCTAACGTTATGAGTGGGTCTGAGTCTGTAACGCGTGGCTTGGCCATGAAACACCAGACATCTCTCTCTGTCATTGACTCCATCCAGCACATCACTTCTGACGCGCAGATACCTCAGAACAATAAGTACTGGGACAAGTACCGCGAGGATGCCAATATGTATTTGGTTTCCGACGCCACACCTTCGTATATGATTCACTTCACTCGTGAACATATGCTGAATAATGGCATTACGACGCTTGGCAACAACAGCGACTTCGCCATACTGACCGGTACTCCTTATCAGGATGGCATGGCATATATCTTCGACGACCAGATTGTCCGTAGCGACATTACTTGTCAGAATGGTTACATCCACCAGATGAAGGATGTTATCATTCCTCCAGGCAATATGGCTCAGATGCTCCGTGCCGATAGCGAGACGAAGTACTTTAGCCGTATGCTCGACTATTTCTCTGCTCCATACGAAAACACAAGTATCACAGATACTTACAATGCATGGGCAAGGGCAAATAACAAGCCGACAATCGATATGGTCTATGAGATGCGCTATTTCAACAGCGATTCGCATCATCGTCAGGACACAGATCCCAATAAATTGTATACTATTCCTGGACAACTTGTCTATGACCCAGGCTGGAACCAGTATAGCCCAAAGGTACTTGATGACGGTATCGACTATACCATTTCTGACGTAGGTTCTATCTTTGCTCCTATAGACGATGCTGTGGAGGAGTTCTTCACCGAAGGTGGAGAGGGTGCCTACCTTATCGATTTGTACTGCCCGCATAAGGGAAGCAACAACAATGCTGCCAATCTGGTTGAGAATATTGACACACTCTTCAGCGTACGTCCAGACATCATTTGCGACATTGTCAATAGCCACATGTTCGCCTCGTTCTCTGAAAACGTTCCCAGCAAGTTTGCCACTATTCTTTCAGATGCCAGTGAGTATAAGGGAATTGAACTCGGCCTGGTGAAGGATCGCGCAGATGGCAGAAAGGACATTAAGATGGCCAACAATGGTGTTATCTACAAGATGACAACCCTGTATTCGCCTGATAAATACCAGAGTGTATGGGCTCCTGCCATTTTCTACCCCGATATGGGCGTTATGAACTGGGCCGTGGAGGATGACGAGCAACTTGGCGTTTCCCATCACTATTATCTTATGGCAATGAAGGCCAACTATGCTTTCTTCATTCCTGATGACTCTGCATTCTTCTCCAAGTATTACGTAGACCCAGTATATCTTGGCCATGATGAGCCTCGCGTGCTGAAGTTCTCGTATGATGGTTCGCGCAGCAAGGCTGAGCGCGTTCGCGCCGTGGCTTACAAGTACAATCCTGTAACAGGCGAGGTCGGTGATATCATCAACAATGGAGCCATCGTCGACAGAAGCCAGTGGAAGTCGCTGATGGTCGATATCCTCAACTATCATACCGTAGTCCTCAATGATGGTGAGACTCTTGGCTCGAAGAACTTCTACAAGACAAAGCACGGCGGCACGGTGCGTGTTACCGGCGGTACTGTTGGTTCTCAGGTGATGAGCGGACAGCAGATAGACAATGGTGTCCCTGCATCTAACATTACCGAGGTCTACAGAGAGAAGAACGGAGCAGCCTATCGTATCGACAACGTGATACAGGCTCCACGCAACAGCGTTAGTAAGACACTGCAGAATTACAGCCAGTTCTCCGACTTCTATGACTTGTGTGCCGGCTTCTCTGCAGCCCCCGACCTTCTGGAGTGGGCAGGTATCAGCAGTGAAAAGAACGAATTCGGTATTTCAGAACAAGACTCTTACATCATCTTCACCTCTGACAATCCAAATGCATCTACAAGCCAGCCTACGGGTAACTGCTTGGATGAGAACGTGAAGATGTTCAACACATTTAATTATACACTCTACGCTCCCAACAACACTGCTATGCAGAAGGCCTTTGCTGCCGGTCTGCCATCTTGGGATGATATTATAGCAATCAGGGAAGAGGCTGAAGAAAATGATTACACAGGAGGCCAACTTGAAAGTGTCAAGCAACGTGCTCACGACATGATTGACATGGTTCGCGACTTCACGCGCTATCATTTCCAGGGCGTATCCGTATATGCCGACAATGTCGTAGAAGGAGGCCGTTACAACAGTCTGAGCACCGACGAACTCGGTCTTGCTATCCCCTTGAACCTAACTGGTGGCGGTGGTGTCCTCACAGTGACAGATGCCACGGGAGTCGCCCACGCCATCAATGCCAGTGACACATCAATGAAGTCGAACCTCATGGCTCGCGACTATTGGTTTACGTCGAGTCGTGCCACTGCACGTGAGATTTACACCTCATCGTTCTGCGTTGTGCATGAAATCTCCGAGCCTCTCAATTCCGGCCGCCTTGGCATCACTTGGTCGGCTCCACGACATGCCAAGGGCAAGCAGATTTCAAAGAGAAAATAACTAAAAAGGCCTAACAGATATGACTATTAAGAAAATATTATTTACCACTCTGCTTTGTGTCGTCGCGCAGTTTGCCATGGCACAAGGAGTGCGTATATCAGGTACTTTGAGCGACAATGACGGACCTATTATGATGGGTAACGTTGTCGAGAAGGATGCCAACAACCGTATCGTGTCGGCCACACAGACCGACTTCAACGGTAACTTCTCTATGCAGGTGAAGAGTACCAAGAACAAACTGGAGTTCTCCTACGTTGGCGACAAGAAGAAAGTGTTGCCTATTGGCTCGCAGACAGTGTTTAAGGTTCATCTTCAGCCAGAGAATACCCAACTGAAGGAAGTTGTGGTACGTTCCAAGCGCACCAGTTCCGGTGGTCTGATGCTTTCCAAGAAGGAAATCGCCGTTTCGCAGCAGGCTCTGAACATGGAGAACATCGAGGGTCTTGCCTTTACGTCTGCCGACGAGGCTCTGCAAGGTGAGATTGCCGGTCTTGACATCGTGGCTACATCAGGTAACCTCGGTTCCGGTACTTCAATGCGCCTTCGTGGTGTGACCACCATTACAGGTGATGCCAACCCTCTGATTGTTGTCGATGATAAGATATTCGACAATCCTGACGAGGATTTCGACTTCCAGAATGCTACCGAGGAGCAGTATGCAGCCTTGCTGTCAGTCAACGTTGAGGATATCGCAAGCATCACCGTTCTTAAGGATGCTGCTGCTACGGCAGTATGGGGCTCTCAGGGTTCAAACGGTGTGCTCCTCATCACCACGAAGCATGGTACTCGTGGTAAACCAAAAGTTAATTTCTCCTATAAATTCACTGGTACGTGGCAGCCAGAGGGATATACTCTTCTCGACGGTGACAGCTACTCAATGCTTCTGAAGGAAGAATTCTACAACCCGTCACAGCGCTCTGACGCTACGTACTACGTTGAAGAACTTAAGTACAACCGCTCATGGGCAGATTACGAAAACTGGAACAACAATACCGACTGGGTGAAGGCTGTTACCAAGTTTGGTGCCATGCATGAGTACAACGTTGGTCTCACTGGTGGTGGTTCCAAGGCAACGTTCCGTATTTCGGCTGGTTACAAGCACCAGACAGGTTCTATTATCAAGCAGAAGTTCCAGCAGTTCACCACGCGCCTTGTGCTCGACTACAATGTGTCTGACCGCATCAAATTCTCTACGAACTTCGCTCTGACCTATACCAGCAACGACCGTAACTATGGTAACAATATACTTGGAATAGCACAGAAGATTGCTCCTAACATGAGTATCTATCGTCAGACAGCCGATGGCGCAGAGACTGACGACTATTACATAATGAACCCCAGCACTACGCAGAGTAAGCAGTATAGTCCTCTCGAGGATGGCTATTCTTCCTATCAGTTGCGTGACATCCGTGCCTTGGGTAACCCAGTTGCCATTGCAAATCTTGCATGGGATAAGGAGCAGACCTATCGTCTGACTCCAGACTTCAGCCTCAAATATGAACTCCTTGGCGTCGAAGCGGACAAGAGCCGACTGACGCTGAACGGCCGTGTTGACTTTGATATTTATGCCAACAGCCGTCCTACTTATTATCCTGCTGCTCTTGCAAGCAATGTCTGGAACACTTCTACTTATAACTTTGCAACCAACACCGAGTCCAATCGTATGAAAGTTGGCGGTCGTGTAGAACTCGTGTTCCATCCATATTTCAAGAACGAGGACTGGTCTGTCAACATGCTTGCTCGCTATGATATGAGTACTCAGAAGTACAACAAGCAGTATATCTCGATGAACAACCTGCCTACGGGTATTGAGACTCCTACAGTCTATGCATGGCTGCCATCTTCTGGAATGTCAAGCAGCAACTCCCGTTCCGCATCGCAGTATCTGCTCTTCAACAGTACCGTATCCTATAAGGAGCGTTACGTCTTCGGCTTCTCGATGCGTGCCGATGGCGACTCTAAGTTCGGCCCCGACAACAAGTGGGCTTATTTCCCCGGTGTTTCTGCACGTTATAACATCAGCGACGAGCCTTTCATGAAGAAGATAAAGGGCAACTGGCTCTCCTTGCTTAGTTTGCGTGCTTCGTGGGGTGTCAATGGTAAGGCTCCAAGTTCCAACTATCTTTTCTACAACACGTATGACACTTCTGCCGGCTACTATGGTGGAGGCGGACTCACTGGTGCTGCCAACCTGCAGCCAACCGGCTCGCTCAACGGCATGAAACTCGACGACCTGCGCTGGGAGAAGACCACGAGTTATAACTTCGGTTTCAACCTCGAGTTGCTCAACAATATGTTGGCTATCGACTTCGACTTCTATCATAAGGAGACAAAGGACCTGCTGATGAGCGGTGTTGCAATACCGTCTTATACAGGTTATGGCTCGCTGTCGTATATGAACGTTGGTCGCATGGACAACGACGGTTGGGAAATCAACTTCTCTGCCAAGAAGTTCATCAAGATTGGCAAGTTCTCCATGGATGCAAGTTTCAACCTTGCCCAGAACTCCAACCTGCTGAAGGAGATGAACGAGAGCGTTCTTGAGGCCCTCAACACATATTATACTAATTATACGAGCGGTAAGACAGGCTCGCCATGGGCTATCACCCAGCGTGGTAACTGGCCTCTGCGTGTCCAACTCAACAACTCTCTTGGTTCCATCTATGGCTACCGTTATCAGGGAGTATACCAGTATGGCTATGACTATCTGGAGAACCTCCAGAAGGAAAATGGCTGGGATGCTGTGCAGTATGAGAACTACATCAATCAGCAACTTGCCATGGGCAAGACATATCCAGTGGCTCGCGACGCCAACGGACGTGTGCTGATGGATGGCCAGGGACACCCCAAGCGTATGGTGTTCAACTATGAGAACAATAATGGTCAGCCAAGTACTACGTACAGTTATCAGGGTGGTGACGCCATCTTCGAGGATGTTAACAAGGACGGCCAGATCAACCAACTCGACCTAGTATACCTTGGTAACTCTCTGCCGAAGGTGAATGGTGGTTTCAACTTCACATTCCGCTATGGAAACTGGAGCCTGAAGACCCGTTTCATGTATCGTTTCGGCAATAAGGTCGTAAACATCGCCCGTCAGAACCTTGAGATGATGTACAACACCTACAACCAGTGTGCTACCGTAAACTATCGCTGGCGTAAGGATGGTGATGTCACCGTCATTCCACGTGCAATGTACAACACTGCATACAACTTCCAACCCTCCGACCGTTATGTGGAGGATGCCGGCTTCGTGCGTTTCCAGAACCTGCAACTTGCCTACAATTTCCCGAAGAAGATGATCAAGGCATGGGGACTTAACCAGTTACAGGTGTATGGCTCTATGAACAACCTCTATGTGTGGACAAAGTACAGCGGCGTAGACCCCGAGGTTAACCCCTCAGGCTATGGCGTTGCCGCCGATGCTTCGCAGACACCTCGCTCTAAGCAGTTCACCGTAACTCTTAACGTAGGTTTCTAACACATGGACACAGAGTAAACAGAAAAGAGACAACAGAAAAATCTCAGATTATGAAAAAGTATATTTCAATAATATTAGCCAGCCTGTTGATGGTGTCGTGCGTAGATACTATCATTCTGCCTGACGACAAGACGGTTGACGAAGATTTCTGGAAGTCGAAGTCAGACGTGGCGCTTATGGTTAATGGAGCCTATAAGTCGATGCTTACCGATGCAGTCATGGCCCGCCTTATCGTGTGGGGTGGCCTGCGCTCTGACGAACTGCTTCCCAATACGGGTATCACAGGTGTGCTGACAGAGGACCTGCGTGACATCAACCTGGCCAACACCCAGCCCGACAATCAGTTTGCCACGTGGGGCTCCATCTACAGTGTAATCAACAACTGCAATATCGTGCTTTCCCGTGCTGCTGCCGTTATGGGTGAAGACCCGTCCTATACTCAGGGCGACTATCTGGCAGACCGTTCTCAGATGTTGGCACTCAGAGCCCTGTGCTACTTCTATCTTGTGCGCAACTTCCGCGATGTGCCTTATCACACCACTGCCTATATGACGAGCAGCATCAACCGCGACCTTCCGCAGACCGCTCCTGCCACGGTTCTCGCATCATGTATCACCGACCTTCTTGAGGCTGAGCGCAATGCGATATCGGCAAGTGCCTATAATGACTGGCGTCGTGTGGGCTATTTCACGCGTGACGGCATACAGTCGCTTTTGGCAGACATCTATCTGTGGCGTGCAAGTGTTATGCACAATGCTTCCGACTACGAGCAGGCTGTGATTTACTGCAACCGTGTCATCGAGTCGAAGAAGAACCAGCATGTCGCAGGCCGCCATGAGGTTGGCGACAAGGAATTCCCGTTGGCAAACGGCGGTGAGGCTTTTGCCGACATCTTTGTCACCCAGAACGCTGAGGAGAGCATCTTCGAACTTCAGTTCAATGGTACCAACAATGCTGCTATTGCATTGCAGCAATACTATGCACGTGTAAGCAGCAGCAACAATGCTCCTTATCTTTATGCTCCAAGCAAATTCCACGATGATACTGAAGGGATTTACGTAAAGACGACAAACGGTATGGACTATCGTTTATCTAATACATTCAATAGCCAGAAGACTGTTGATGAGTATGATGTCGTCAACATACGCAAATACGTGTCAAAGAGCACTGCAACGGGTAACGTTTCCAATACGTCAGAGAATGTTGCCTATAACAACTATAATGCCCAGAACTTCATTATATATCGTCTTACCGACGTTATGCTTATGAAGGCTGAGGCACTTGCTGCTCTGGCACAGATTACAGAAGACAATGCTCCTGAGGGCCAGGACACAACAGATGTCACACGTCTGGAGGAAGCATTCCACCTTGTGCAGGTTGTCAATGCCCGCTCTTTGGAGGCCGAACAGGACTCTCTGTTGTGGAGCACCTACAAGAGCAAGAAGGCTGCCGACATAGAGCAACTTGTGCTGTCAGAGCGTCAGCGCGAGTTGGCTTTCGAAGGCAAGCGCTGGTACGACCTGTTGCGCTACAACTATCGTCATGTAGAGGGTGTCAACTACAACACAATTCTTGCCCAACAGGGTGGGGGATTCGTCGAGAACTCTCAAGACATGCTTAATCTGATGAAGCAAAAACTTGGTTCGAGTGGTGACGCTGTTGCCAGTAAGACAGCCACAGAGCCACGTCTGTACCTCCCGGTTCCGCTGGCCGACCTCAAGGTCAGTTCGCTGTTGCTTCAGATGCCTACATACAGTTCTGATGAGACGATTAGTAAGAATTAATAATAAAGGAGGACAAAATATATGAAACTTAACTTTTTCAAGATGGTGCAGCGCACCTTTATCGCTGGAGCCGCTGTTGTGATGCTGACCACGGCATGCAACCCTGAGCCCGACGATGAGGACCTCTACACCTTCACAGGTGAGACGATAGAGTCGTATATTGCCCAGGATGCGTCGTTGACGGCCTTCAACTACATACTCTCACGCGTGGGATACGACAAGATGATGGCGGCATACGGTCTCTACACATGCTTCGCTCCAACTAACGAGGGCGTGTATGCCTACTGCGATAGCCTATACAATGACGAAGAGGCCCTGATACCCCACAATGGTATGACAGGCGAAGGTCTTGAAGGCTTGAGCGACAGCCTTTGTCTGAGCATTGCGCGTTACCACATCGTTGACTCGTACCGCAACCTTGTATCCATGACTGGTACAGGTGATGTGCTGACCCTGCTGGGATATGAATTCTCCTATTCTTCCAACACTGGTGAGACAGTGCTTGCAGGTAAGGCAACCATTATCGAGTCCGACCACGATACAGAGAATGGCTTGGTTCACAAGATTGACAATGTGATACCACGCTCTACGCGCTTCATTGACAACATCCTTGAGCGCGACGGAGGATTTACCATCTTCTCTAAGGCGTTGGAGATGACTGGTCTGAAGGATTCCCTGATGCTTATCAATAAGGGAAGATACAAGTTCAAACAGGAGAGTCGTCTTAATTGGTCGGGCGAGGCTTGGCCCGCAGCAGGTCCTGGCAAGGAAGGCTATGCCGACTACAAGTATGGATACACCCTGTTTGCCGAGTCTGATGCAACGTTCGCAAGCAAAGGCATCAACTCCATCGACCAGTTGATAAGTTATGCCAACAATATCTATGGCAACTGCTCGAGTTGGTACAATTATGTCGGTGAGAAGGGTATCACTGTAAGTACAGGCAATGACTATACCAACAGGTTCAATGCGCTCAACATGTTTGTCGCATATCACATCCTCAAGGTGTCGATGTCGGCCAATCAACTGGTATACGAAAAGGGATCCAGCAAATACTGGAACTATGCTCCTGATGCTGACCCGTACGACTATTATGAAACGATGTTGCCCAATACCCTGTTGAAGATCTGGGCCCCAGGCCAGAGCTCTGCGCTTTATATCAATCGCTATCAGACTTTCAACACGCTGACCAACGAGTTGGCATCGACAGGTTCCAACCACAGCGTTCAGCGCACGGGTGTCTTGATTGACCGTACCGCTAAACTTCAGGCCTACAACGGTTATATCCATCCTATCCGTGACATTCTGGTATACGATGAGATGGTGCCGCGTGGTGTGCTGAATGAGAGAATGCGTGTCAACTGCACCTCTATCTTCCCCGACATTATCAACAACCATTATCGCTATATGACGATTGATGATTCGCCAGACCGTGCTTCTCGTATCGGACTGTCCAACTCTGCTCTGACCAATATGGTTCACTACGACACGACAAAGGTCTGTGTGACGTATGTTGTCCGTGGCTGGATGCGATGCTATGAGAAAGATCAGATGCAGTTCTGGGGAAAATACGACTTGGCATTCCGCCTGCCGTCTGTTCCTTCTGGCAACTACGAGATTCGCGTTGTGTATGCTCCAATGGACTACGGTTCCTTCATGCAGTACTACATTGGCACATCGTCTGCCATTCAGGATATGCGTCCTATCGGACTTCCATTTGATGCCCGTGTACACGGCGAAGATCCTCGCATCGGTCTTACCAACTACTATGAGGAGGATGACCAGGGTATAGCCACTGATATTGCATTGCGCAACAGAGGTTACATGCGTGGCCCGTACAGTTATTTTGGTGGAACGAATGTTACCGAGTGGTCTACCACGAACAATGGCCGTGCCGATGCCGGTTCAACGATACGTTACATCCTGGGTCGTGTTGACTTGAAGCAGAGCAACGACAACTGGTTGCGCATCAAGAACCTTGACCCCGAGACAAAGAGTGAAACCCCAGTAGGTCTTGACTTCGTTGAGTTGGTGCCAAGTAGCGTACTCGACAACCAGCAGTACATGGAAGACTGGTACTAATCTTTGAAATGTTGGAAATTAAAAAGATTAAAGCGAAAAGATTATGAAGACAAATAAATATATAGGTGTGATGATGATGGCCGCGAGCATGCTTGCAGCCACATCATGCTCCGACTATAGCGACTACAATGAGGCTGTGGCTGACGCTACGCAGTCGGCCAATCTCACGCTATGGGAGAATATCCAGCAGACTCCAGAGTTGAGCGATTTTGCCTCACTTGTAAAGCGTGCTGGCTTTGCTGATGAGTTGAATGCTACAAGCAGTTACACTGTATGGGCACCAAAGAACGGTACTTTCGATGTCAGCGACTATGAAAGCCTTTCCAATAGTGCTTTGCTGCAGCAGTTCGTCAAGAACCATATTGCCAGTTATGCTCACCGTGCCTCCGGTACGCTTGAAGAGCGTGTACTGATGCTCAATGAGAAGTCTTACGACTTTGCAGGTACTGCAAGTTACACTTTCGATGGTGTTCCTGTTGTGAAGGCCAATGTTCCGAGCAACAATGGTGTGATGCACATCCTTGGCGGTGATGCCAAGTTCTATCCCAACCTCTATGAATTTGTTACCGACTCCATTCTGGCAGAAGGAAAGGACATCGACTCACTGCGCAACTATTTCCTGAGATACGAGCGTACATATCTTGACGAGAATGCCTCTGTCGTTGGTCCTATCGTTAATGGTATGCAGACTTGGGTTGACTCGGTTATGGTTACTACCAACTCTCTGTGGAACACACTCAATGCCCGTATCAACAACGAAGACAGTACGTATACCTTCGTAATGCCCACCAATACCGCCTGGAATGAGGCCTACGATAATATAAAGGGTTACTATAAGTATGCTGCTAAGACCGTTGCCCAGGCTTATACATCCAATGGTTTGAGTGCTAACAATTCTCAGATTAGCATCAACAACACCTACTGGCAGGACTCTATCACCAGCCGTATCCTCACAAGGTATCTTATCTATAGCAACAACGATGCTTATAATAAGTGGATGATTGGCGGCCCCTCATACAGCACTCCTGACTCTCTTCGCACGACAACTCGTGCTAAATTGTCGGAGCCACAATATATTGTCGGCTCGCCACGTGAGATCCTTGCCATGAGTAACGGCCGTGCGCTGATAGTCGACCAGTTGGGCATGCGTTCGTGGGACACCTACGCTCCCGAGCGCACTATGAATGCGCGTAACAGCACTGCATACGTCAGTGGTGGTACACAGCGCAACTACACTGTTGCTATGCGCCTTGCCGATGACAAGGATGAGTTCTCCTACACATACATTGAGGCCACAGGTTACAACAAGCCTGAACAGGTGATCAACCTGAGCAATGTGCTCAGCACGACCTATGATATCTATTGTGTGTTTGTGCCGGCCTATGACCAGTTGACCCTGTATCCTGACACCATCTGGTGTCCTAACCGTGTCATCTTCACCTTGTCGTATTGCGATGCTAAGGGCAACCTTGTTGAGAAGGAGTTCCTTGATGAGAGCGAAGAGAACATCAGCGGTTTTATGAAGGCTTTCCCGTCAATCAGGGATAACACGACGAATGCGAAGACCATTCGCGCCTTCTCCAACAATCCTGCCATTATTGACACTATCTTCGTTGGCAGGTTTGAATTCCCAGTCTGCTATTCTGGTCTTGGCAGTAACTACTGTCCAACATTGAAGATTTCCACACCTTTTGCTGCCACCAACCGCACGCTGCGTACCGCCTTTACGCGTGACCTGCGCATTGCGAGCGTTATTATGAAGCCGAAGGAACTTGTGGCTTACGAAGAATCTAAAAAGCAATGAATATGAAGCGTACGATATTCAATCTTTTGCAGACCTGCGGTCGCAGTATCGCCGTCTGCACACTTGTATTCGGACTGTCAACGGGTGTGTATGCACAGTCGGATGATGACGATGACTTCGAAGAGACGGAGGCAGGCCTCAAGCAGCCAGACCGCTCCAAGATAAAGGTTGCCAACTATCCCACTATACGCATCAATGGTGTGGTTACCGACCTTGCTACAAGCAAGCCACTGCCTGGTGTACAGATGCGTGTAATCGGTCAGGAGCGCTATTCTGCAATGTCCGATGAAAATGGTGCTTTCACCATCACGGTTCCTACATTTGCCACGGCACTATATGTTCATGCGCCGGAATTCCTGTCGCAGCAGGTGGCAATAACTGCTGGTGACTCTACCCAGGTGCTTGCTATCAAGATGTTGAGCGACAAGTTCCAGCAGATGTATGGCACGGGTACCACCTACACAGCGAGCCGTACAGCAGAAATCAATCGTACTGGTGTCACTGTAGAGAATGAAGTTTCAGGCAAACTCGGAGCCGACATGCGCAGCATCATGCGTTCTGCAGCCGTCGATGGTGGCGCCTCGATGTTCATACGTGGTCTGAACAGCATCACCAGCGATGCCCAGCCCCTTGTTGTCATTGACGGCATAGAGCAGGATATGCAGCGCTCGCGTGGTTCTCTCCATGACGGACAGTTCAACAACATCCTTGCAAACATCTCGCCCGATGATGTCGAGAAGGTCACGGTGTTGAAGAATGCCACAGCCCTCTATGGTGCCCGTGGTGCCAATGGTGTTGTCATTATAGATACCAAGCGTGGTAAGTCGATGGCTACGCGCATCGATGCTAATATTTCAGCAGGCGTGCAGTTTATGCCACGTCTTCCGAAGTTGATGGATGCCTCGCAGTACAGGACTTATGCAGCCGAGATGCTCGGTACCATCCCCGATATCAAGGAGTATAAGAACTTCTATTTCCTCAATGACGACCCCAATGGCTACTACTACCATACGTATCACAACAATACCGACTGGAGTGACGAAGTATATCGCACTGCTTTGACGCAGAACTATAGCATCAATGTGCAGGGTGGTGACGATATTGGTATGTACAACCTCTCCGTAGGCTATATTAATTCCAAGAACACTCTGAAGGAAAGCGGCTTCGACCGTATGAACGTGCGCTTCAATACCGATATCAAGATACTGTGGAACCTCAGCACTCGTTTTGACATCTCTATTGCCCGTACCAACAGCAATGTCTACGACGACGGTATGCCTGCAGACTTCTCTGCAGGAGCAGTATCGTCTCCCACGGCTCTTGCTCTGATCAAGTCGCCGTTGGTTGCTCCTTATCAGTACAATGCCATCGTTGGCGAATTCACTGACTTGCTCAGCGAGGCCGACAATATCCTTGCAAGTAGCGAGTATCCACGCACGCGTCTTCGCAATATGTCTCTTGCCAACCCCGTTGCTCTTCTGGAAAACGGTACAGGTGACAATAAAAACAAGGCAGAGAATACATATTTCTCTGTACACGTGCATCCCGAATGGCAATTTGTGCGCGACTGGAAGTTGACAGCCAACCTGAGTTACCTCCTTAACCGTAACGCTCAGCGCTACTATCGTCCTTACGAGGGAATGCCTTCGTTCGTAGTAGAAGGCAAGGGAACAGTGACTGCCATGGTAGCCTCAATGTTTGCCAAGGAGCAGAATTTTACCGGTGGCATACAGATCGACTGGAAGAAGAATCTCGGCCTTCACAATATTGAGGCTTATGTCGGTGGCCGCTACAATTACTTCTCTTTCGACAACAGTGACCTGAGCACAGAATATCAGTCTACCGTTGACGACAAAAACCCGGTACTCTCTACTTCTGGCTTCCCTGGCATTGAGGGTGTCAACGACGTGTGGAAGAACATACAGTGGTATGGCAATGTCGACTACAACTATATGAACCGCTACTTCGCCACACTCTCTCTGATGGCAGAGGCTAACAGCCGCTTCGGTGAGAATGCCGACGGTCTTGGAATGTTTGGCGTGAAGTGGGCAATATTCCCCAGCATCCAGTTGGGTTGGGTACTTACCAACGAGAAGTGGTTCCCGAAGCAGGGCATTGTCAACTATCTGCGCATCAACGCCGGCTACGACGAGAGTGGTAACGACAATATCTCCAACTATGCCGCACGTACCAGTTTCACAGCAGTGAAGTACTACAATCAGGCAATGGGTATACAGTTGACCAACATTGGTAACGACGAAATACAGTGGGAGACCACTAAGAAGTTCAACATCGGCTTGCAGGCCAATCTGCTTGACAACCGTGTTGCACTTGGCTTCGACTTGTATTCTCATAAGACCGACAACCTGCTGATGCTGAAGTCGTTCTCCAATCCTATCGGTGGTATCAACAACTACTGGAGCAATGGAGGTTCGCTGAAGAACACAGGTTATGAACTCTCGATAAGTGGCAAGCCAATCGTCACCAAGGACTGGACCGTAGAGGTCGGTGCTACCATGGGTCACTATAAGAACAAGGTCACCAAACTTCCCGATGGCGATTTCACCACTTCCGTCTATGGCGACAACAACATCCTGACGAGTGTCGGCAGCCCTGTAGCCCTCTTCTATGGCTATCAGACTGCAGGTGTCTTCGCTTCCGATGCTGAAGCAAAGGCAGCAGGCAATGGTACATATCTCTACATGGAAGATGCAGCAGGCAACATCAACAACTTTGTTGCTGGTGATGTTCACTTCATCGACCAGAATGGCGATGGCAAGATCAACGAACAGGATAAAGTCGTAATTGGCGACCCCAACCCGACTATCTATGGTAATATTTTTGCTACTGTCGGCTATAAGAACTTCACCCTGTCGCTGGGTTTCAACTACAGCGTGGGTAATGATGTCTACAACTATCAGCGCTCTGTGCTGAACAGTGGTTCCACATTCTACAATCAGCAGGTTAGCGAGACTGGACGCTGGCGCTATGAGGGTCAGCAGGCTGAACTCCCACGTGCTGTCTATGGCGACCCAATGGGCAACAACCGCTTCAGCGACCGCTGGATAGAAGACGGCAGTTACCTGCGTCTTAAGACTGTCAACCTGACTTACCGCGTGCCTGTTCCAGGTTCATGGACATGGTTGCAGGGCCTCACCATCTGGGCCGAGGCACAGAACCTGCTCACCTTCTCTAAGTATCTCGGAAGCGACCCAGAGTTCAGCATTGGCAACAGCGTGTTCTACCAGGGTATCGACTGCGGTAACTTGGCAGCAGGCCGTGCGCTCATAGCCGGCGTTAAGATTAACCTGTAAGAGTTTGAGAGAATAAATAGACAATAGATAATTGATAATAGATCTAGATTATGAAAAAACTAACGATAATTATCTGCACCATCTGCGTGATCTGTGGCTCATTCTCTTGCTCTGACATGCTTGAGAGCGACAGCACGCGTCAGGTGTTCGATCCTGCGTTAGACCAGAAGACCGACTCCATATTCTATGCGTTGGGTATTCTTCAGGGCATGCAGGAACTGGCCGACCACTATGCTTTCCAGGGAGAGATGCGTGGCGACCTGGTAGAGACCACCACCTTTACGGACAACAACCTCCGCCAGTTGGCAAACTTCTCGGCTACCACAGCCAACAAGTACGACTCGGCATATGTCTACTATCGTGTGATAAACAACTGTAACTATTACATTGCTCATCGTGACACCACGCTTCTCACGGGTGCCAATCCAGTGGCCATGAACGAGTATGTTGCAGTGCTTGCCATTCGTGCGTGGACATATATGCAGTTGGCTCGTGTTTACGGTCGCGTACCATTCTACACGACACCTCTGACACAGATTTCCCAGATTGACAAGGGCAACTTCCCCGAGTTGGACATGAAGGGAATAGTTGCTGCCCTTGCTCCGCAATTAGAGAAGTATACTGGCTATGTCACCCCACGTTTTGGCGATGTTTCGCCTGCCTCTGGTATCGTGGCTGCATATCTCTTCATGCCAGTCGATGTGGTTATGGGTGATATGTATCTTGAGACAGAGCAGTTCGACAAGGCTGCAAAGCACTATATCACCTATCTGACAAAGGTGGCAAGAAGTGGACGCTTCAACACTGCCTATATGCAGATATTCTCATACGGGTCGGGCCGTCGTGCCGTGTCACTGATGGATAAATTGCCAAGCGACTTCAGTATAGCAACAGCAGCCTACGGACGCAATTCTACCACGTGGATGAACGTGTTCTCTGGCACGGATGATGTTATCACATATATTCCTATGGCACAGAACAGTATGCTCGGTGCAATAACCAACATACCATTGGCCTATGGCTATGACTACTATTCAACATCACCAGGCTACTTAGATGATATCCAGGTCATCCCGAGTCAGGCATATACTCAACTTTCCGACAGTACCGACTTCTATTATATCTCAACGGAGAGCGAGAACGGTACGATTATCCACCAGTCGAAACTTGGTGACACGCGCTATTCCGTATCTACTCGCGAAGACAGCGACGATGAAACTAACGAGACTACAACGTGGGTTGTGAAGAACCGCTATGCCCGCGTACTTCTCTATCGTGTCACCACTGTTTGGTTGCACCTTGCTGAGGCCTTCAACCGCCTTGGCATGTATGATGCAGCATTTGCCATACTTAAGGATGGTATCTCTGCCGAGATGCTTGAGTCAGCCCTCTATCTCAGCGATGAGACCAAGACTGCTCTGCAGACCACTTATCCTCTGCTCTCCGACGAGAACATCATTCGCTTCACGGCAAAGGGTGAGAGTGGCAACAAGCAGGCTCCGTTCGGTGTGCACATGCATGGTGCTGGTGTCACCTGTGACTGGGATGCTTCGAGCAATCAGTATATCCCCGAACTATCGCCTTACCAGATGGATACTATTGTAGGTCTTAAACTCAAGGAGGTAGAGGCAACCTTCGGTGCTACCGTCGGTACCACCAAGCAGGACTCTATCAATGCTGTCGAGGATATCATCTGCGACGAGTATGCTCTTGAGTTTGCCTTCGAAGGCAGCCGCTTCTACGACTTGGCTCGTATCGCGCGTCATAAGAACAACGATGCTACTTACGGCACGAACTTCGGCGGCAAGTGGCTGGCTCGCAAACTGGCAGCAAAGAATGCAGTCGTCAATCTGCAGGACGAGAAGAACTGGTACCTGCCATTCAAGTAGGCTGGTCTTTCTTTGAAGATACACTGAAGGGCGAACGTCCAAGACGTTCGCCCTTCAGTGTTGTTTTGAGGCGGCGTTATAACGAGATAACGAAATAACGAGATAACGAAATAACGTTATAACGAAATAACGTTATAACGAAATAACGATGCCGTTATAACGATATAACGAGATTCCGCTGCGCTAAATCCTCTTCAGTTTGTCCTGCCTCAGGTCTTCCACGAAGTCGCTGATTTTGTGCAACTCGCGCGGAATGCGTATGTTCTGCGGACAATGTGGCTCGCACTGCCCGCAGCCGATGCAGTGGTCGGCCTGGCGCAGACGGGGCACAGCACGGTCCATGCCTATCAGGTACTGTCGGCGCAGTCGCCTGTAGTTTTCGTCACCGACGTCGCGCGGCAGTGTACCCTCGTTCTTGCATTTGTTGTAGTGGACAAAGATTCCGGGGATGTCAATGCCGTAAGGACATGGCATGCAGTATTTGCAGTCGTTGCACGGAATGGCTTCAATACCCACAATCTGTTTGGCTATCTCAGTGTCAAGATAGCGCATTTCCTGCTCGGTGAGAGGTTTCAGCGGACTGTATGACAGCAGATTGTCTTTCAGGTGTTCCATGTATGTCATTCCCGATAGCACCGTCAGTACTCCCTTCGGTGTTCCAGCATATCTGAAAGCCCATGATGCCACACTGCGTTCCGGGTCACGCTGCTTCAGCGCAGTGGCCACATACTGTGGTATGTTCACCAGTCTGCCGCCCAGCAGCGGCTCCATTATGACGGCAGGAATGTTGCGCTTCTCCAGTTCGGCGTACAGGTAGGAAGCATCGGTGTTGCGTGCGTTTATCTCGTTGGCAAACTCCCAGTCGAGATAGTTCAGTTCTATCTGTACGAAGTCCCATTTGTATTTGTCGTGTTGTGACAGCAGATAATCGAACACAGCAATGTCGCCATGGTATGAGAATCCGAGGTTGCGTATGCGTCCAGCCTTGCGCTCTTCTACAAGGAAGTCGAGCATGCCGTTTTCTATGTACCGTCCGTTGAGGTTTTCCATTCCTCCCAGTCCGATGCCGTGCAGCAGGTAGTAATCGATATAGTCCACCTGAAGTTCCTTCATCGAATTGTGGTACATTTCGAGCGACTCTTTCCGGCCCCATGTCGCATTGTTGAAATTTGAAAGTTTCGTGGCGATGAAATATTCCGACCGCTTGTGGCGGCTCAGCGCTATCCCCGTGCAGCGTTCCGACAGTCCGCGGCAGTATGCCGGACTTGTGTCGAAGTAGTTCAGCCCGTGCTCAATGGCATAGTCCACTTCGCGGTTTATCATATCCTGGTCATATTCCTTGTCGTTGTCCGCCTTTGTCGGAAGTCGCATCATTCCATAGCCCAACAGCGACACCTTGTCGCCTGTCGTGTGACATGTCCTGTAGGTCATCTTGCCCACAGGCGGCTCCACCTGCTGTTTGTAGTCCTCTACGGCCTTTGTCTCTTCTTTCGACTTGCAGCCTGTCATCACGGCTGCTGCAGTTAGTGCGCCACCTCCCAGCAGTTTAAGAAATGAGCGTCTTGAAATATCAGTATTCATGGGGTTGCTTGAGTTCTTGTTTCCTGATCTTCCTGAATTCGTTTCTCCTATATCTCCTTGTGTACCTCATGGCCTTCTACATAGATGGCCGAGAATGGGCGTGCCGGGCACAGGTTCTCGCAGGCTCCGCAGCCTATGCAGCGAGTCTCATTGACTGCAGGAACGTATGGGCTCGTCTCGTCGTCGGCATCGGATGGCACCATTTCTATTGCACCTACAGGGCAGTGGCGCGCGCAGTTGCCACATTCCACGCCATCGGTCAGCGGCAGACAGTTCTTCTTTATCCATACGGCATGTCCTATCTGCAGTGAGGCTTTGTCCTCATGGTGAATGGGCTTGATGGCGCCGGCAGGGCACACCTCAGAACAGCGGTTACACTCAGGGCGGCAGTATCCACGCTCGTACGACATGACGGGCTGCATAATGTGAAGCAAGTCTGACGAGGGGCGCAGCACCTGGTTGGGACATTCGGAAATGCACAGTTGGCATCCCGTGCAGCGCTTGGTCATGTTCTCGGCAGAGAGCGAGCCTGGCGGCGTGATTGGAGTCTGTCGTATCGGTGCCGCCTTGTCGACAATCTCCGCCAGTCCGCCGTCCACCTTCTTCTTCTCCTGTGCCATGGCTGCGGTGGTCAGCATTGCTGCGCCGAGCAGAAACGAGCGGCGTCCTTTGTCGGAAGTGGAACTTGCTCCCCTGCCCAGCAGTAGCGGTTCGTAGTGCAGCGCGTCAAACTTGCATACCTCCAGACAGTCGCCGCAAACCACGCAGCGGCTGTAGTCCACCGTGTGGCTCTTGAAGTCGATGCACGATGCCTTGCAGTTCTTGCTGCACAGCGAGCAGTTGCGGCATTTCTCCTTGTCGAAATTTATCTTTAGGACAGAGAAACGCGACAGCAGCGACAGAGCAGTGCCTACGGGACAGATGGTGTTGCAGTAGGTGCGGCCGTTACGCCATGCCAGCACTGCCAGTACGACGAGAGTCACCACGGCAATGATGAGCGACGGCAGGGCGCGCAGCCATATGTCAGAGCGATAGAAGGCATAACTGTCGTAATGCTCTGCTATGGCTGCCAGCATGTTATTGCCCAGCAGATAGACCGGCTGTAGCAGATTGGTGGCTATGCGACCGAAGGCAGAGTAGGGGGCAAGCAACTGTACTACGGCGCTCAGCCCCATCACCCAGCAGGCAATGAAGACCAGCAGCACGGTATAGCGTAGCCAGTGCTTCTCGGGAGAGAAACTGTAGCGGTTCTTCTTCGCTTTCATTCCCAGTTTGCCGAAGATGTCCTGCATGATGCCGAGCGGACAGATTACGGAGCAGTAGATGCGGCCGCATATCAGCGTGAGCACTGCGAGAAATGCTATTACGAGGAAGTTGAGTGCCAGCACCGCTTCCAGGGCCTGCAGTTTTGCCAGTGGCGCTACGCTGTGATGCGCCGTGCCGGTGAAGTCGACGAAGAGCCATGTCAGTGCTATGAACACGACGGCTGCCAGTGCAATCCTGATTTTTTTCAGCATAAGGTATTATCGCTTAGTGATCCTTACAATATTGATGCTCAGTTCGTAGAGCAGGTATATGGGCAGTGCCACCGCGAAGAGCGTGAACGCGTCGGCGGTAGGCGTTATGACAGCGGCTATGACGAGTATTGCCACTATGGCATGCCGCCGGTAGTGGGCCATCTGCCGGGCGTTGACCAGTCCAAATTGTCCCAGCAGTGCGCTTACCACGGGCAGTTCGAACATCAGTCCCATGACGAGTGTCATGCCCAGTAGTGTATCGATGTACGACTGCAGGGTGAGCATGTTTGCCACGTCGGGACTCACCTGATACGTGGCGAGAAATTGTAGTGTAAGTGGAAAGATGAGCAGATAGTTGGTCAGCGCACCAAGCAGGAACATCGCGTATGCCGCGACGACAACAGGCAGGGCAATGCGCCGCTCATTGGCGTAGAGCGCCGGAGATACAAAGCGGAAGAGTTCGTAGATGATATAAGGCGACGCTATCAGCAGTCCGGCATACAGGGCAGTACGCATGTGAACCATGAACTGCTCGGTGAGCCCTATATTCATCAGATGGATGTCAAGGCTTTCGATGCCTAAGAGGCGATATGTGAGAAAACTGCTGGAACGAGGTGCCAGTACGACGGCAAAGAGATATTCCTTCATGGCAAAGGCTACGATGGCAGCCAAGACTACTATTGCCAGTGAGCGCAGCAATGTAGAGCGCAGTTCGTCAAGGTGCTCCCAGAATGTAAGCCTGCCGTCGTTGTCGTCGCTAACCCTTGTCACTTTCTTTCTTGTCGTCGCTGATGGTGTCAATCTCTTTCATGCCGTCCTTGAAACTCTTCACTCCCTTGCCCAGTCCGTGCATGAGTTCGGGAATTTTCTTTCCTCCGAAGAGCAGCAGCACAATGAGTGCGATGACAAGAATTTCCTGCAAACCTAATCCAAACATATCATTAAGGTATTTGTGTAGCAGGGCAAAAGTACGAAAAAACCGCTACAATGCAAAGGAAATCAAAAAAAAAGCGCCATCCCGTGACTTGCAAATGAAAATTTTGCTACCTTTGAGGTCAGTAACTGGAAACACTTTTAACGACAACCCCCTGTAAGGCTATGGAACAACAGTTGGATTTTGTGTTGCGCATCTTCTGCGCCGCACTGCTTGGCGGACTGATAGGCTTGGAGCGTGAGTATCGTGCCAAGGAGGCAGGATTTCGCACTCATTTTCTTGTGGCTTTAGGCTCAGCGCTGTTTATGATAGTCTCGGCGTATGGCTTTGAGGGCGTGATGACTTCAGCAGAACATCGTTGGGATGTGAGCCGCATTGCAGCCCAGGTGGTCAGTGGCATAGGTTTCATAGGTGCCGGCACCATCATCTTCCGCAAGAGCGAGAATGTGGTGAGTGGTCTCACCACGGCGGCGGGTCTATGGGTTACGGCGGCTATCGGACTGGCCTGCGGCGGCGGTATGTATGTTCTTTCCTTTGCTTGTACGCTGATGGTGCTTTTAGGTCTGGAGGCCTTCAATTATTTCCTGCATCAACTCGACAAGCGGAGGAAAGTTGACCATTGACCGTTAGTTTTGGTATTTCAGCGCTGCGCCGATGGCGGTGCAGAACTCTGAGTATTTTGGAATGTGGAAGTGAACGCCGTATAGTTTCTCCAGCATAGGATAAATATCCTTGCATTGTGGCAGCAGTGTCAGATTGCCTATCAGCACAAAGTCCTTTATTCCTGAATTGAGTGCCGATAGCACTGCTGCCGAACCTATTGTCTGCAGTACCATGGTGATGATGCCCAGCGCAATGTCCTCCTTTGGCGCGTCATACTGAGCCTTTGAGAAAAGCGACGCTGTGGCGTTCATTGGCAGTCCGGGCAGCGGATGGGTAGAAATGTCGCCAATGAGCAGGTTGATGTTATGTATGTCGCCCTGCATGGCAAGGCTCTGTATCTGTTTCCAGTCGCGCGTATTCAGCATTACGCGGCTCAAGCCCTGTAGCGTGCCGCCTCCGATGCCTAAGCCACCGATGTGTTTTATTTCACTGCCGCAACACTGCACAAAACTTGTTCCTGTGCCCATCGATACGACAATGGCGCGCTTAAGTCCGCTCTCGAAGCGTGCCCCCAGACCGTCGGCAATAAACTCGTCAACCTTTTGGGTGGGAATGCCATACATAGGGCCGTCGATGTAGGCAGAGCCGACGCCGGTGAGCATCACCTGTTCCACGTTGGAGAGTTGTATGCTGTTGTCGTGAAGATACTTGCCAAAGGCGCCGTAGAGCGATGTTATCTGGTCGGCTGCCGTGATGCGTATTGGCGACAACACTCTGTTGTCGCGCAACCCCACGATTTTCGTGGTAGAAATGCCCACGTCGATTCCTATTACTATTCCCATGATGGTGCTAATTTTCCTTGTTCTGTGTTGAAACGACAAGAGACATCCTGATACCGTAGGGCATGTAGGATGTCTCTCGACTTATTAAGTGGTTTGGGGTGACACGCTTTATTCGCCCTTTGTGGCAGAGCGCTTCTCCTTGATGCGTGCTGCCTTACCTGTGAGTTTGCGCAGGTAGTAGAGTTTAGAGCGACGCACCTTACCAATCTTGTTGACCTCGATGCTTTCAATGTTTGGCGACTCGAGTGGGAAGATACGCTCCACACCAACGGTGCCCGACATTTTGCGAACAGTGAAGCGCTTCTTGTCTTCGTGGCCGCTGATCTTAATCACTACGCCACGGTAAAGTTGGATGCGCTCCTTGGAACCCTCGATAATTTTGTAAGCGACAGTCACCGTGTCACCAGCCTTGAAACTGGGATGCTGCTTGCCGGTTGCAAATGCTTCTTCAGCAACTTTAATTAAATCCATAACTTTAAAACTTTTTACTTTTAACTTTTCTACTTGTTACTGTATCGTTCTTGCGCAACATAGACGGGCAACTCGTTACTTCCCTCCATCGGTTACGCCGAAAAGCGGATGCAAAGGTACGACTAAGTGAGCATATAACCAAAAAAAATCGTGTTTTTCTCTGTTTTTTCTCAAAAGTGTCCTAAATAATTTTGCCAAAAATCACGCAAAGCGGTATCAAATCGGTGTGATTTGACGTTTCAGCATAGTTCAAAAAGTTTCGCCCCCCCTATGTGTCATTGTCATTCGCCTCTGGCGGTGGCGTGCATTTTTTAAGTATGTTATAAGTATTTATTGCTGTCCGCTAAAAACTTTTAACGGACAGCAAAAAAAAAAAGAATAAACTCCTTTTGTTTTGCCTTCGTTTAATCGTATCTTTGCAACAGAAAATCAAAACGGCAATGAAGGAAAAGTTTTTTATTCTCCCACGTTTTATCGGTGCCATTGCACTGCTGTCGGTTCTCGCTTCGTGCGCTGGGCACTACGAGGTGGCATCGGTGGAGCGCAGTCGCATACTGATAGACAGTCGCTACGATGCTAAGCCCGACGCTGCTGCATCTGCCTTCCTGCAGCCATACAAGCATGTCGTAGACTCAGTGATGGGTCCCGTGGTGGGCCGCTCGGCAAAGTATATGACAGCGGTAAGACCCGAGGGAACGCTAAGCAATCTGCTTGCCGACATCATGGTGTGGGCAGCAAAGGACTACAACGAGACAGTAGACTTCGGAGTGTACAACATGGGTGGCGTGCGCGCCTCGCTGCCACAGGGAGAGGTGACCTATGGCGACGTGCTCGACATTGCGCCTTTTGAAAACAAGATAGCCTTCACCACTCTGAAAGGCAGCGACGTGCTGACGCTGTTCAGTCAGATGGCAGAAGTGGGCGGTGAAGGTGTGAGCCACAGCGTACGGATGGTGATAACGGCCAACGGACAGTTGGTTTCGGCCACAATAGGCGGCGAACCTGTGGATGCATCGCGCGACTATCGCGTGGTGACCATCGACTATCTGCTTGGCGGTACCGACAAGATGGAAGCCTTCAAGTGCGGACGTAATGTCAATTCGCCGCAGGACGTGTCGAACAATTCGCGCTTTGTGATAATGAACTATTTCCGCGAGAAGGCGCGCCAGGGCATTGAAGTCGACTCAGAGGTAGAGGGGCGTGTGAAGATTAAAGATTGAATGGTGAAAATCAGATGATTAAAAGGTTAAGAAGATAAAAGGATAAAAAACCAAGGAGACTATGAAAGAAACACATTATATATATGATAAGGTGATGAAGTGGGTGGTATTCTTCTTACCTTTCTGCCTTTTTACCTATTTCCCTTTGACTTCTTCCGCCAAGAAGCCCAAGCGCATAGTGGTGCTCCATACCAACGACACCCACAGCACGATACTGCCGCTAAAGCAGAACGAACCAGACACGATGAAGGCTGGACGCGGAGGCTTCCTGCGCCGTATTGCCATGCTCAGGGAGGAACGTCGCAAAAATCCCGACCTGCTGTATTTCGACAGCGGTGACTTCTTTCAGGGCTCAGCCTATTTCACCATCTTCAAGGGTGATGTGGAGGTTGGTCTGATGAATCTAATGGGCATTGATGCCGCTACGATAGGCAACCACGAGTTCGACTTCGGACTGGATGGCATGGCTAAGGCTTTCCGTGCCGCCAATTTCCCGATAGTCTGTGCCAACTACGACTTCACGGGTACGCCTTGCGAGGGGCTCGTCAAGCCATACGTGATACTGAAGCGCAACGGCGTACGTATTGGCGTGTTTGGCCTGGCTCCAAAATTGGAGGGCCTTGTGTCTGCCAAGAATTGCGTCGGCGTCAGATACCTCGACCCGGCAGCGGTGGCTCTCGAGACGGCCACCATGTTGAAGAAAGAGAAGAAATGCGATGTAGTGATATGCATCTCGCATCTTGGATGGAAGAGCAATCGCGGCGAGGACGATCCCTACATGATTGCCGGCTCGCGCAATATTGACCTCGTGCTTGGCGGCCACACGCATACGTATATGCAGGAAATGGAATACGAAAAAAATCTTGACGGACGCCTTGTGCCAGTAGACCAGAATGGCAAACATGCTATCTTTGTAGGAAAGATAACTCTCGACTTGAAGTAGTCTGTAGGGCCCTGATTTTCGTAACTGCTGTTTTTAGGATTTTAAAAGCAGCTGTAATTTTTTTAAAAACAGCTGTAATTTTTTTAAAAACAGCTGTGGCATTTTAAAAAACAGCAGTTACGAAAATCAAGAGTCTCTGATGTTTTCTATTCGATGTTGACAAGTTGGCATATAGTCTCCAGCCACTTGCTGTCAGTGTCGTCGAAGGTGGCGAGTTCGCGGCTGTCTATATCGAGCACCTCTGTAACTCGCCTTTCGACATTACTTTCTTGTCTTAATCTGTTTTTTCCTTCACGTCGAATGTGAGTTCCTGTTTGTCGTCCTGTTTCGAGACAAGAATTGTGCTGTCGGCAGAAACGCCGCCATTTATGATGAGTTCGGAAAGACCGTCCTCAATATAGGTCTGAATGGCACGCTTCAGTGGACGTGCACCAAACTGTACGTCGTATCCTTTGGTGGCGACAAACTCCTTGGCCTCGTCGGTCAGTTGTATGGTGTAGCCCAGTTCGGCAATGCGCTGGGTTAATCCTTTCAGTTCTACATCGACAATCTGTTTGATGGCTGCGAGATCGAGTTGGTCGAAAGTTATTATCTCGTCAAGGCGGTTGAGAAATTCAGGAGCAAATTGCTTGGACAGGGCTTTCTGCACTATCGTGCGCGCACGGCTCTTGTCTTCGTCGCTCTGTGCTATCGCCGATGATGTCGTGCCAAAGCCTACACCACGGCCAAAGTCTTTCAACTGACGTGTTCCGGCATTGGAAGTCATAATAATCACCGTATTGCGGAAGTCCACAAAGCGCCCGTTGCCGTCTGTCAGCCGTCCCTCGTCAAGAACCTGCAGCAGAAGGTTGAACACGTTGCCGTGGGCTTTCTCTATCTCGTCGAGCAGCACGATGGAGTAGGGGTGGCGCCGCACGCGCTCGGTGAGTTGTCCGCCCTCTTCGTAGCCTACGTATCCCGGAGGTGCTCCTACAAGCCTGCTCACATTGAACGACTCTGTATATTCTGACATATCGACGCGGATAAGTGCCTCGCTTGAGCCAAACATAAACTCAGCAAGTTTTTTTGCGAGATATGTCTTGCCTACGCCAGTAGGACCAAGGAACATGAAAACGCCAATAGGGTGATTTGGTTCTTTAAGGCCGACGCGGTTGCGCTGTATGGCCTTCACCATAGTGTCGATGGCTTTGTCCTGGGCAATGACGTGCGATTTAAGATCTTGTGCCATTCCTTTCAGACGAATTCCCTCTTCGCTTGCCATTCGCTTAACAGGGACGCCGGTCATCATTGACACTACGTCGCGCACGTCCTGTTCTGTGACGTGACGGAACTCCTGTTCCTCTCCAGCCTGCCACTTACGGTTGAGGTCGGCCAACTTGCGCTCCAACTCCGACAGTTTGTCGCGATAGCCTGCTGCAAGTTCGTAGTTCTGGCTGCGAGCAGCCTGCTTTTCCCGCTCGCTTACAAGTTTTATCTGCTGCTCTGTGTCGGAAATTTCCGGAGGCACCTGAGCATTGTGCAGATGCACACGCGATCCTACTTCGTCAAGTACGTCGATTGCCTTGTCTGGCTGCTGGCGGTCGCTGATGTATCTGTCTGTCAGGTTGACACATTCCGCAAGTATCTCGTCGGGATAACTCACGTGGTGGTGCAACTCATAGTAGCGGCGAATGTTGTGAAGTATCTGTAGCGTCTGCTCGCTGGTGGTAGGCTCCACCAGAACTTTCTGGAAGCGGCGTTCCAGGGCGCCGTCTTTTTCTATGGAGTTGCGGTATTCGTCAAGCGTCGTTGCGCCAATACATTGTATGGTGCCTCTCGCCAATGCAGGCTTTAGAATATTAGCGGCATCCATTGTGCCTGCTGCAGAGCCGGCTCCAATAAGCGTGTGTATCTCGTCAATGAATACAATCACGTCGTCGTTCTGCTCGAGTTCCTTGATGAGCATTCGGATGCGTTCTTCAAACTGGCCGCGATATTTTGTGCCTGCTACGAGCCCGGTAAGGTCGAGCGAAACGAGGCGTTTCCCAAACAGCATTGGCGAACATTCATGACGTGCAATCATCTGCGCCAAGCCTTCTACGATAGCGCTTTTACCCACTCCGGGCTCGCCAATGAGTATCGGGTTGTTCTTCTTACGCCTGCCAAGGATTTCAATGACGCGCTGTATCTCGTTCACGCGCCCTACGACAGGGTCAAGTTTGTTGTTCAGCGCCATCTGTGTAAGATCAGTAGAGAAATTATCAAGCGCAGGAGTCTTAGTCTTCTGTTTTGACTGCCGAGTCTGTGTCGTGGTGGCTCCATTGCTGGAAGCGGATTGCGTATTATCTTCTTCTGCAGCGCTGTTTTCGTCGTCTTCGTAATCCTCGTCGGGCAGGCTTATGCCATTCTTGACACTGAGCATCTGCAGAGTCTCTTCGTAGTTCATGTTGTAAAATTCTAATACCTGTTTTGCGCCATTGTCCACTGCGTCATGCAGGATGGCCAACAGCAAATGACTGTCGTCAACACGAGTAGTGCGCTGAATGCGCGCTTCAAGCACTGCCAGTTTCAGAATGTTGCTGGCTCGCTCGTTGAGCACAAGGTCTGCGGTGTGGATGGGCAGCCCTGTCTCTTCCTCGCGGACACGGGCCTCCAGTTGGCTCTTTACGGATGGAATATTGATGTCCTTCTGCCGTAGAATGTCAATGGCAAGGCTGTCTTTCATGCGTAGTATGCCAAGCAAAAGATGCTCGGGGCCTACGCTACGGCTGGCCAGCCTCACTGCCTCTTCGCGTGAGAAGGATAATATCTCAGATACTTTTGGTGAAAATTGACTTGTCATACACTCTGTGCTTTGCAAACATCGTGCCAAAGTCAATAGTGTAGCATTTACGGCCATTTACCAGATTAGCGGAATTGTTTATATAATTAACGTTAAAATCTTTCGGACGAAGGGATTTTTTTGTAACTTTGCCGCTCGTTGAAACGTTATGAAAATGCGCTGTCGGGCTCGTAAATGCCCTTAAACGCAAAATTCCGGAAAAATTTAAAAGTAATCAGAATACATAAATGGATCAGACAATCGACAACGACAGAATTATCAAAATTAACATTGAGGAGGAGATGAAATCCTCCTATATTGACTACTCCATGTCGGTAATTGTGGCGCGTGCCCTGCCTGATGTGCGCGATGGCTTCAAGCCTGTGCACCGTCGAATATTATATGGCATGATGGGCATCAACAATGTATCGACACAACCTTATAAAAAATGCGCGCGCGTAGTAGGTGAAGTGCTTGGTAAGTATCACCCGCACGGCGACTCCTCCGTCTATGGCGCACTGGTGCGCATGGCTCAGGAATGGAACATGCGCTATACGCTTGTTGACGGCCAGGGAAACTTCGGTTCTGTTGACGGCGACTCACCTGCCGCAATGCGATACACGGAATGTCGCCTGTCGAAAATGGGCGAACATATCATGGATGACCTGGAAAAGGACACCGTGGATATGACAAATAACTTCGACGACTCGCTGACAGAACCTACAGTAATGCCAACAAAGATACCTAACCTTCTGGTAAATGGAGGAAACGGTATCGCTGTGGGTATGGCAACAAATATGCCTACGCATAATCTTGGAGAAGTGATAGACGGATGCTGCGCCTATATAGACAATCCGGACATTGACACTGAAGGATTGATGAAATATATCCCAGGTCCGGACTTCCCCACAGGAGCCTATATCTATGGGCTTCAGGGCGTGAAAGATGCCTACGAGACAGGGCGCGGACGCATCGTAATGAGAGCAAAGGCAGAGATAGAGAGTGGCGAAACACACGACAAGATTGTTATCTCTGAAATACCATACGGCGTAAATAAGGCAGACTTGGTGAAGTATATTGCCGACCTTGCCAATGAGCATAAGATAGAAGGCGTTGCAAATGTCAACGACGAGTCTGGCCGGCAAGGAATGCGCATCGTGGTAGACTGCAAGCGTGATGCCAATGCCAACGTGCTGCTTAACAAACTGTTTAAGATGACAGCCCTTCAGAGTTCGTTCTCTGTAAACAATATCGCGCTTGTAAAGGGACGCCCACGGCTGCTCACGCTGAAGGAGTGCGTGAAATATTTTGTAGAGCATCGCCATGATGTCACCATCCGCCGCACAAAGTACGACCTGCAGAAGGCGCGCGAACGTGCACACATCCTCGAGGGATATATCATTGCGGTGAATAATATTGATGAGGTAGTTCATATCATACGCAACTCTAAGACACCAAGTGATGCCCAGCGTAATCTGGAGCAGCGCTTCTCCCTTGACGAACTGCAGTCGAAGGCTATTGTCGATATGCGTCTGTCGCAACTTACAGGACTGCGTGTAGACCAACTCCATCAAGAATACGACGATTTGCAGAAACTTATCTCTGACCTGCAGGAGATACTTGACAATCCTGAGCGCTGCAAGCAGGTGATGAAAGAAGAACTGCAGGAAGTAAAGGAAAAGTATGGCGATGAGCGTAAGACGGAAATCATACCGTTTGACCATGAGTTCAACGCAGAAGATTTCTATCCAGACGACTCTGTCGTTATTACAATTTCCCACATGGGGTATATCAAGCGCACCAAACTGGAAGAGTTTCATGCGCAAGGCCGAGGCGGCGTGGGGGCAAAGGGCGCACGCCATCGTGACAACGATTTCACGGAATATATTTATCCTGCCACTATGCATAATACGCTGCTCTTCTTCACCAAAAAGGGCCGCTGCTATTGGCAGAAGTGTTATGAGATACCCGAAGGCGATAAGAATTCAAAGGGACGCGCGATACAGAATATGCTGAACATCGAGCCCGATGATGCCATCAACGCAGTGCTGCGCATAAAGAACTTCCAAGACGAAGAATTCCTTAAGTCACACTTTGTGGTATTTGCTACAAAACAGGGAATAGTAAAGAAAACATGTCTTGACAAATACAAGAACCAGCGTGCTGCAGGTGTCATTGCCATTGACATCAAAGAAGGCGATGAGGTGATTGGCGTTCGACTGACCAACGGCCGTAACGAATTGCTTCTTGCCAACAGAAACGGACGCGCCGTACGCTTCAACGAGGATCAGGTGCGAGCCACTGGCCGCAACACGACAGGTGTAATAGCAATGAAACTTGACGGCGGTGATGACGAAGTGGTAGGAATGGTATGCGTCAACGACCCGCAGGAAGAAACGATAATGGTTGTGTCGGAAAACGGCTACGGAAAGCGCACGGACATTGAAGATTATCGTAAGACCGCACGTGGAGCCAAGGGCGTGAAAACACTTGCCAAAACTGAGAAAACAGGACGCCTCGTAGCCATTAAGGTGGTGACAGATGACAACGACCTTATGATAATCAACAAGTCGGGAGTGCTGATTCGCCTCAGAGTGGCAGACGTTCGCGTGATGGGACGTGCCACGCAGGGAGTGCGGCTCATAAATCTCGCAAAGAAGAACGACACCATTGCTTCTGTATGTAAAGTCCAGTCGAGCCTGGAAGAAGATGTGAGATTGGCTGACATGGAAAACACAACAGAGGAAAACAGTGAACAATAGACAGTAACTTTTTTAACCAATAATAAACAACACCTATGAAAAAGTTTATGATGATGGCCCTGATGGCAGCATCTGCCACTGTGGCCTTTGCACAGAACGAAGTGAAAGAGGCAAAGAAACTCTTGGAGCAGAACAACTATGAGGCTGCCATCGCTGCAGTTCAGCCCGCTCTGCAGGCAGCAACTGCTGCAGAAAAGGCCGCTGCATGGAATATGGTGAGCGAAATCCACTATCAGAAATATAGCAAGATACAGGAGCAGAAACTTCTCATACAGGCAAAGCAGACTGGAGAGAAGGTAGACGAGACTGCTATGTACAATGCACTGCTTGATGGATTTGAGGCTGCTCTGAAGTGCGACGAGTTTGACAATATGCCAAACGAAAAGGGTAAGGTGAAACCACGTTTCCGCCAGAACAATGTCCAGCGTTACAAAAACGGTCGCGTGCAGTGTATCAATGCCGGCCAGCACCTTTATAACGCACAAGACACAAAGGGAGCATTCCGCGCATTTGCCCTTTATGTAGACACGGAGAATGCACCTCTCTTCACAGGTCAGGATCTCACGCAGGACAATCAGTATCTTGGAGAAGTGGCTTACTTCGCAGGTCTTGCAGCCTATAAGAACAAGGATGTGCAGAACGTGCTGAAGTATTCGGAGATTGCAGCCAAGGACGAGCAGCGCGCCAAGGATGCAATGGAACTCCTTGTCTTCTCTAAGAAAGAATCGCTCAAGACTCGTCAGGACACTGTTGAGTATGTGGCTTTGCTGAGGGACGCTTCTGCCAAGTACCCTGACGACAACCGCTACACTGCATGGCTTGGTGACTACTATCTGCAGAGTGGCAGTGCAGCAGAGTTGGCAACATGGGCAGACGGTGAGATTGCAAAGCATCCCGACAACAAATTTGCCTATGTCTACAAAGGTGAAGCCTTCCGTCAGAACGATAAGTTTGACGAGGCTGTAGAGTGCTATAAAAAGGCCACGGAACTTGATCCTACTTACGTTGCAGCATACTATCAGGCCGGCATTGTGCTCAATGCCAAGGCTGCAGCACTCAACGACCAGTTGGCAGACAAGAACGGTATGCTGAAAAAGGAAGATGCTGATAAGATAAACGGCATCGTACGCGAGGCAAAGACCTATCTGGAAAAAGTTCGCGAACTTGACCCCAACCGTGAGCAGGTAGACTGGGCATACGCTCTCTATAAAATCTACTATGCTCTGAAGGAGAACGACAAGGCTGCAGAAATAGAGAAAATATTGAACAACTAAGAAAACCTAACGAGAAGGCGCGTGAAGAAGCAACATAAGACATTACTTCTCTCGCTGCTCTTTATAATACCGTGCACTGTACTGGGCCAGAAGACGAATATCCGTCAGGAACTCAGTCAGGCACGGTCTTTTATAAAGAGCGGCAAGGATTTTGACAAGGCAGAACGTCTAATGACAGATTTGCTGGCAAAAGATTCTGCTGCCCGACAGAATGACAAAGTCTTAGATGTATGGTATCAGGCTGTTTACAAACAATATGAGGCAGCCAACGAACGTCTGTACCTTAAGCAGAAATATGACACGGCAGCCTTTTTTGACCTCACGCGCAGAATGTATGTCATAGCCGAGAAACTCGATACTCTTGACAGTAGGCCAGATGCCAAGGGAAGAGTATCGCTCAGTTATCGGAAACAACACGCGGAGCAACTGGATCAACTGCGCCCAAACCTTTACTACGGCGGCACGCATCACGTTAGAAAAGCCGATTACGAAGTTGCGTATGACTTTTTCCACCTATATATAGATGCTGTTCGTCATCCTCTCTTTTCCGGATACGATTATCAGACAAGCGACAACAGATTGCCAGAGGCTGCTTATTGGGCTACGTTCTGTGGCTACAAAATGCATGATGCCGAGCGCACATTGCGGTATAGCAGGGAAGCCCTTGGCGACAAGCAGAAGACGCAGTACACATTGCTTTACACATGTGAGGCATGGCATTGGCAGCAGAATGATTCCGGTTATGTTGCAACGCTGAAAGACGGATTTAAACGTTTCCCAGAACACACATATTTTTTCCCACACCTCGAGGATTATTTTACTCAGCACCAGCAACTCGACTCGGCTTTGCTGTATGCAGACAGAGCGTTGCAGCAAAATCCGCGAGGCGAACTCTTCCTGTTGGCAAAGGCGACCACGCTGCTCAGCATGGAGAAGTATGATGAGTGTATTCGCACAGGACAGCAACTCATACAGGTCAACGACTCCATGCCGGAACCGTATCTCATGGTAGCCACGGCATATCTCAACCAGGCTTTAGCCCTCGAGAAACTTAACGGGTCGCGCGAAAGCCGTATGAATATACGCCGCCTCTACATGAGCGCACGCCCTTACATGGAAAACTACCGTCGCCTGGCTCCAGAAGAGAAGGCAAAGTGGGCGCCGTCGCTGTATCGTATCTATTTTAACCTTAACATGGGACCGCAGTTTGAAGAAATAGACAAACTGATGCGTAGCATGTAGAAATCTTACCACTACAGAAGTCCATGAGATATAATCCCTACAATCAGAAGGGTGACTACGATCATTTTGTCGTAGAACACGAGCAGCAACTGCTTGATTTTCTTCTTGCCAACGTGAAGCAGAGCCGCAACAAGGTGAAACTCACGCTACAGGGCAGGGGGGTACGTGTCGACGGCAAGACTATTAGCCAGTTCGACTTTGTCTTGCGGCCTGGAATGAAGGTTGCTGTCAGCAAGACGAAGCGTAATCAGCAAGTCTTCAAAAGCAGGTGGTTGAAGATAGTATATGAAGACCGCTGGATAATTGTTGTCGAGAAGCAGGCGGGCATCCTGTCAATGGCAGCAGGTCATTCTTCGCTTAACGTAAAGACTATTCTCGACGACTATTTCAGGCAGAGCCGCCAAAATTGCACGGCGCATGTCGTTCATCGGCTTGACCGCGATACTTCAGGACTTATGGTCTATGCCAAAGACATTGATGCAGAGCAGGCTTTGGAGCATGCGTGGCATGAACTGGTCTACGACCGTCGCTATGTCGCTGTGTTAAGCGGAGAAATGGAGCAGGACCAAGGCACTATTGCTAATTGGCTGAAAGATAATAAGACATACATCACCTATTCCAGTGCGACAGACAATGGAGGAAAATATGCAGTCACCCATTTCTTCACTCTCAAGCGCACTACAGAACATTCCCTTGTGGAGTTTAAACTTGAAACGGGGCGAAAAAACCAGATACGCGTACACTCTGCAGACATGGGGCATCCCGTTTGCGGCGATGTGAAATACGGGAACGGCGACGATCCGCTTCACCGCCTTTGTCTGCATGCTTTCCTACTGTGCTTGGAACATCCCGTAACCCATGAGAGAATGGAGTTTGAGACACCAATACCAGCCGCTTTCCGCCTGCTGTTCAAATAACTTCCGTAAATGACTTACGTAGCCTTACTCCTATTGGTTATTATCGGCGTCCTGATAGTAAAGAAAATTGCAGGATGCCTGTTCAAGGCCATTGTCACAATGATACTCATTGTGGTTGCATTTGCCATTTGGTATTTCTTCTTCAGAGAAGGAGCAGTCCCACCGACACTGTGATGCCGTAGACAAGAATGTTGCGTGCCGTCTCCGCAAGACATTCGTTCAGTTGCCGCCCCTCGTGTATGCGTCGCATCTTGAGCCATGTGAAGAAGTGCAGCACAAAATAAAATAGCGGCAACACGAAAGCCAGAATGTGTCCGCTTACCAGAAAAACCAGTCCAAGCAGCATGCTTGCTACACCTATTAATATATATAGGAGTTCAGTGCGTTTTTCCCCGATTCTTACAACCAGAGTCAACTTACCATTGTTGCGGTCAATCTCGCGGTCGCGGTAGTTGTTGACAATCAGCAGTGCGTCAATCACTATGCCGCAAGCCAGCGAAGCCGCCACTACCTGAAAAGTGATGGTGTGCAACTGTACGTAGTACGTGCAGCATACAGGTACTATCCCGAAGAATACAAGAACCAGAATGTCGCCCATGCCGCGGTGTGCAAGGTGTGTGGTGTAGAGGAAGCAGAACACCACGCATGCCAGGCCGACAAGTATCATCTCCAGCCCTCCGTAGAACACCAAAGGAAGTCCAATGACGCATGCTGCACATGTTGTGAGGGCTATTGCGTGCTTCATGGCATCGGCCGACACCCATCCCTGCGTGCAGGCGCGAAGCGGGCCAAGACGCGTGGATGGATCGTCGTCGCCACGCACGTAGTCAAAAAAGTCATTGACAAAGTTCGCATCTATCTGCATTACGAGAGCAAACAGCATGCACAACACGGCAGCAGTAATGCTGAAAACGTTGCCGCCATACAGGAAAGAGTCGGCATAGGCCAGTGCTACGCCAATCATCACGGGCACTGCCGCTCCCGACAATGTCTTTGGGCGTGAGGCCAATATCCACGCACGAAGAGAGTTCTGTTTCGGTACGTTGTTCATAAAAAAAGTCATTCCTTGGGCATGCAAAAATATATATTTTCGGACAAAAGTGAATATTTTTACAATTAAATTAGCGTAAAATGCAAAGAAATAGTATATTTGCAGCAATCATAAATTCCTCATTTCTACTAAGACTATGACGACACATCCCTCGCTCGATTTAATGGAATTTATCGAAACCCAGATTCTTCCGCGATATGCAGACTTCGACACTGCACACGGGTTGCTACACGTGCAGCGAGTGATAGGACGTTCGCTGAAATTGGCGCGCCAGACTGGTGCTGATTTGAATATGGCCTATACCGTTGCGGCATACCACGACCTCGGGCTGAGCGGTCCGCGCGCCATTCATCACATCACGAGTGGTAAGATACTGATCAACGATGCAAGACTTAAGCGCTGGTTTTCGCCTGACCAGATGCGCGTAATGCGTGAAGCCGTAGAAGACCATCGTGCCTCAGCATCGCATGTGCCGCGCAATATATATGGCAGGATAGTGGCTGAGGCCGACCGCGATTTGGAGCCGGAGATAGTACTGCGTCGCACGGTGCAGTATGGGCTTAGCGTATACCCTGAAAAAAATCGCGAAGAACATTGGCGGCGCTTCTGTCAGCATCTTCACGATAAGTATTCTGCTACTGGATATATTCGTCTGTGGCTTCGCAATTCTGCCAGCGAAAACCATCTTCAGCAGTTGCGCAGCATGATAGACAACCCAAGCCTGCTGCGGCAGAATTTTGACAGGTTATTCGATGAGGAGAAGCGTTTGCGGCAAGTGTAAACGTTAAAAAACGACAAGCCCGAATGAATTATTCGTTCTGGCGTAATATGTTCTTTTCAAAAAATGCTAACTTTGCACCCCATAAGTTATTCTTTTAGCAAAGAACCCTATACAACTATAGCGTAAAAGCATGAAACATTTTAGATTGATAGACAACACGCTTGGGTGGCTGAGTTTTCTGATTGCCGCTTTCGTGTATTGTTCTACAATAGAGCCTACGGCCTCGTTCTGGGATTGCCCGGAGTTTATATCCACTGGTTACAAACTTGAGATAGGCCATCCGCCCGGTGCTCCGTTCTTCATGCTGACGGCAAATCTCTTCTCTCAGTTCACTTCCGACCCTACGCAGGTGGCCAAGATGGTGAATATAATGAGTGCCCTGCTTTCGGCGCTCACCATACTGTTCCTTTTCTGGACCATTTCCCATCTTGTACGTCGTCTGCTCATTGGCAGTTGGAGCGAACTGACTGTGGCAAAGACCATAGCCATCGAGGCTTCGGCAATGGTTGGTGCACTCATTTACACGTTCAGTGACACATTCTGGTTTTCTGCGGTAGAGGGTGAGGTCTATGCTTACTCGTCGGCATTTACCGCCGTTGTGTTCTGGTTGATACTGAAATGGGAAGACCAGGCAGACGAGCCTCACAGCGACCGCTGGCTCGTGCTTATCATGTACATGACGGGCCTGTCCATAGGAGTACACTTGCTCAACCTGCTGTGTCTGCCTGCTATAGTATTGGTATATTATTACCGCAAGTTCCCTCAGCGAAATCCGCGCCGCGATCTCTATGGCTCGCTTGCTGCGTTGGCAATATCTATAGTCATATTGGCTGCCGTGCTCTATGGTGTAGTGCCTGGAATTGTGCAGGTTGGCGGTTGGTTTGAACTTTTGTTTGTCAACGTGCTTGGTTTCCCGTTCAATACTGGCGAGATAATCTATATTTTCCTGCTTATAGCCGTCATCATCTGGGCAATATGGGAGACACAGCGCCCAGAGGAAAAGACCAACGAGAAGCGTCAGAACATCGCGTTCCTCCTTGCCGTTGGCATGCTCGGCATACCATTCTATGGCCACGGCTGGTCGGCTGCTATTATAGGTATTGTCGTTCTTGGCCTGCTTTGGCTGTTGTTGCAGTATAGGGACAAAGGTAAGACTTTGGTCACGGCTCGCATCAAGAACACATCGCTTCTCTGTATGCTGATGCTGATGATTGGCTATTCGTCGTATGCACTGATTGTGATACGCTCGGCAGCCAATCCGCCAATGGATCAGAATTCCCCCGAAGATATCTTTACGCTTGGCGAATATCTTGGCCGTGAGCAGTACGGTCAGCGCCCGCTGTTCTACGGTCAGGCCTACACTTCACAGGTTAAACTTGAGAAGAGTGGAGAATATTGCAAGCCCGTTATGAAGAAGGGCGATCCCGTGTGGCAGCGCAAGGAGAAAGCCTCCGATACGGAAAAAGACTCCTACTTCGTCGTTCGCACCAAGGACGAATATGAGTATGCCCAGAACATGTTCTTCCCACGAATGTACAGCGCCAGCCACCGTCAGGCCTATGAAAGTTGGATGGGTGGAAGTGTCGACGGTCACGTGGAGCAGTTCGACCGTTGCGGCGAGACCGTCAGCGTCAAGGTGCCGTCGCAGTTGGAAAACCTGCGCTTTTTCCTGTCCTATCAGTGCAACTTCATGTACTGGCGATATTTCATGTGGAATTTTGCCGGCCGCCAAAACGACATGCAGGGCAATGGCGAATTGGAACACGGCAACTGGATAAGCGGCTGGAAATGGCTTGACAATCTTCGTCTTGGTGATCAGGACAAATTGCCCGACGAACTCAAGGACAACAAAGGGCACAACGTATTCTACATGATGCCGCTCATTCTCGGCCTCATTGGACTTTTCTGGCAGTCGTGGTATTCTCGTCAGAAAAAGACCATTGTCGACGGAATAGCCCAGACAGAGGTGGAGCCCGTGGGCATACGCCAGTTCTGGGTGGTGTTCTTCCTCTTCTTTATGACAGGTCTTGCCATCGTAATCTATCTGAACCAGACTCCGATGCAGCCGCGCGAGCGCGACTATGCCTATGCTGGCTCGTTCTACGCCTTTGCCATCTGGTGTGGCATGGGAGTTGCTGCACTGACAGACCTTATAAACCGCAAGATGAAGGGTGCCCATGTCGTTGTGGCAGCCGTGGTTGCTGTAGTAGCCCTGCTTGTTCCGGTGCAGATGGCTTCGCAGACATGGGACGACCACGACCGCTCAGGTCGCTACACCTGCCGTGACTTCGGACAGAACTATCTGATGTCGCTGCAGCAGGAGGGAAACCCTATTGTGTTCACCAATGGCGACAACGACACTTTCCCGTTGTGGTACAATCAGGATGTAGAAGGTGTACGCACAGATGCTCGTGTTTGCAACCTCAGTTATCTGCAGACCGACTGGTATATCGACCAGATGCGCCGTCCTGCCTACGACTCTCCGTCTGTTCCTATCACGTGGAGCCGACTGGAATATTGTGCCGGCACCAATGAGTATGTGCTGGTTGACCCGCAGATGAAGCAGGCAGTGCTCGACTATTACAGACAGAGCCCTGACGAAGCGCGCAAGCAGTTTGGCGAAGAGCCTTTTGAACTCCGCAATGTACTGCGCAACTGGGTGCGCTCCGACAATCCCGACTTCCACGTCATCCCCACAGATACTCTCTATATGACTATCGACAAGGAGGCTGTGCGCAAGAGTGGCATGATGATGGCCGCCGACAGCATTCCCGACAGGATGGTAATATCTCTGAAAGGCAAGGGCGCACTGTACAAAGGCGACCTGATGATGCTTGAGATAATAGCCGAGGCTGGTTGGGTGCGTCCCGTTTACGTTGCCCTCACTGTAGGTTCTGAGAATTACATGAATCTTGGCGACAACTTCATACAGGAAGGTTTGGTAAACCGTATCTCTCCGTTTACTACGAACGTCGAGGGGGCCAAGAAGTTTGATACGGCGAAGACCTATGACAATGTTATGCATCGCTTCAAGTTCGGTGGCCTTGACAAACCAGGTGTTTATATCGACGAAACAGTCATGCGCATGTGCTATACGCATCGCCGGCTTCTCAGCCAACTCGCAATGCGACTCCTCGAAGAGGAAACCGAAGAAGGCGACCGTCGTGCTACCGAGGTGTTGAAGCGTTGCGACGAGGTGTTCCCTGCCGTCAATGTGCCCCACAATTATCAGTCAGGTTCTCTCGACTTGGCAAGGGCATGGGCAGCGTTGGGCGACAAGAAGCAGGCATTGGCGCTGCTTGACAATCTCTATCGCAACTCTATCCAGTATGCCGACTGGTACAACAATCTGAGTGCTTCCCAGTTTGAAATGTCGCAGAACGACTGCCTGATGCATCTGTACATCCTGCAGCAGGTCATTGCCGTGGGACAGAATGTCGACGAGCAGTGGGGCGAAGAGCATGCCCGGCAGTTGGAACAGCGTGCCGTTGTATTCCAGCAGCGCGGCGGAAAGATGTGGGACTAACCGTATTGCATTAGTCGCAAGAGGAAAATGGTAATAACGAGGGAGTAATGATAATCGAGCAACCGGCCATGTGGCTTCGCTGGCTTTATCCGCGAGCCACGTGGCGTATGAATAGCGAGGAAAGGGCCGTCTATCTTACGTTTGACGACGGCCCTATTCCAGAGGCTACGCCCTTTATCCTCGACACCTTGGAGCATTATGGCGTGAAAGCAACATTCTTCATGGTGGGCGACAATGCGCGGAAACATCCTGACCTTTACGAACAGGTGGTGAGCAAGGGCCATCGCATCGGCAACCACACTCACAACCACATTGGCGGCTTCCGTCATTCCATTAAGGAGTATAGTTATAATGTCGAGAAGGCCAATGCCTACCTGCATACCGATCTCGTGCGGCCACCTCACGGATGGATGCGGCTCGGCCAGTATGCGTGGCTCAGCAGAAAGTATCGCATAGTGATGTGGGACCTTGTGACACGTGACTATTCCAAATGGCTCACCGCTGAAGACGTATTGGAAAACGTGAAGCGCTATACTCGCAACGGCTCCATCATAACCTTCCACGACTCCCTGAAGTCTATTGACAAACTTCGCACCGCGCTCCCTGCTGCCATAGAGTGGCTCAAGGAGCAGGGCTATGAATTCAGGGTTTTTTGAAAAATATTCTTCTCGTTTTTTTTGCTACTCCGAAATTATTGCATAATTTTGCACACTGTAGTTGTGATGTGCAAAATAAAATAAAAGGAGTAATAAAAACATGTCTATATCAAAAACACGACAGACGCTTGTCGATGTAGCCCGTCAGTTGTTCGCCAAGAACGGCATGGAGAATACCACGATGAACGACATTGCCGTGGCTTCAGGCAAGGGCCGGCGCACTCTCTACACTTATTTCAAGTCAAAGGAAGATATCTACTATGCTGTGATTGAGAGCGAGTTGGAGCGCCTCTCCGACAAACTTGATGAAGTTGCTGCGCGCAAGATACGCCCTCAGGACAAGGTCATAGAACTTATCTATACCCATCTGAGCATGATTAGGGAAACCGTGGTGCGCAATGGCAATCTGCGTGCCGAGTTCTTCCGCAACATCTGGATGGTGGAGAAAGTACGCAAGCATTTCGACGATGCCGAGGTGGAACTCTTCCGGAAGGTCTTTGCCGAGGGTAAGGAAGAGGGCGAATTCGACATCGACAACATTGAACTGGTTGCCGACATCACCCACTATTGTATAAAAGGCCTCGAAGTTCCGTACATATACGGACGCATTGGCCACGGCATGAACGAAGAGGCCACGAAGCCCCAAGTTGCCAAGTTCGTCTATGGTGCTTTGGGAAAAGGCAGAAACCTTTGAGCGCCATCCATGACCGTGGCGGCAGAATTTGTCAAGAGTATTATCAGAATTATAATTTTATAAACAGAAAATAATAAAATGGGACTATTAACAGGAAAGACAGCACTCATCACTGGTGCTGCACGCGGCATTGGCAAGGCCATTGCCCTGAAGTTTGCCGAAGAGGGTGCAAATATTGCATTTACCGATCTTGAGGTAAACACAGAGACAGAATGGGAAATAGCATCTAAGGGCGTAAAGGCCAAGAGTTACGCTTCCAACGCAGCCGACTTCGCTCAGACGGAAGAGGTTGTAAAGGCCGTAAAAGAGGAGTTTGGCTCCGTGGATATCCTTGTCAATAATGCCGGTATCACCAAGGACGGACTGATGTTGCGCATGACAGAACAGCAGTGGGACGCCGTGATAGCAGTAAATCTGAAATCAGCCTTCAATTTCATCCACGCCTGTGTTCCAGTAATGATGCGCCAGCGTGGCGGAAGCATTATTAATATGGCATCGGTTGTTGGAGTGCACGGAAATGCTGGTCAGGCCAACTATGCAGCCTCCAAGGCTGGACTTATCGCTCTTGCCAAGTCTGTCGGTCAGGAGATGGGACCAAAGGGAATACGTGCCAATGCCATCGCTCCAGGTTTCATTGATACTGCCATGACCCAGCAACTCTCCGACGAGATTCGCAAGGAGTGGATCAACAAGATTCCCCTGCGTCGCGGCGGTACTGTGGACGATATTGCACAGTGTGCTGTTTTCCTGGCAAGCGACATGTCGAGTTACATCAGCGGCCAGGTCATCCAGGTTGACGGCGGCATGAATATGTAAGCAGTCGCTTAACAGAAACAGAGAATTACTGATTATGAAGGTTATCTACGAGGACAATCATATCATAATCGTCTATAAAGAGAGCGGAGAGATCGTTCAGGGCGACAAGACTGGCGATGCTCCGCTCTCTGACTATGTCAAAGCATATATCAAGGAGAAATATCAGAAGCCAGGGGAAGTTTTTCTCGGCGTTGTCCATCGTCTTGACCGCCCTGTCAGTGGTCTGGTGGTCTTTGCCCGTACATCCAAGGCACTTGGTAGGCTCAACGAAATGTTTCGGCGTGGCGATGTTCACAAGACATACTGGGCCCTTGTCGCCAACAAGCCTGCTGCCGACAGCGGACATCTTGAGCACTGGCTTGTGCGCAATGAAAAACAGAACAAGACTTATGCCTATGCCAGCGTGAAGCCAGGTGCCAAGCATGCTGCGCTCAACTATCGTGTCGTGGGGCATACCGACAGATACTATCTGCTCGAGGTAGAACTCCTCACAGGCCGCCATCATCAGATACGCTGCCAGTTGGCTGCCATGGGCTGTCCCATTCGTGGCGACCTGAAGTACGGCGCTCCGCGCTCCAATCCCGACGGAAGCATCTCGCTCATGTCGTATCGCGTGCAGTTTGTCCATCCTGTGTCAAATGTCGACATAGATGTCACGTCGCCACTGCCCTCCGACTCGCTGTGGCATGTAGCGGCTTCACTTGGCGAATGACAGTGAAAAAAAGATAAAAACATATATATAGCAATGAACCAAGGACATAAATATGTGGCAGTAAGTTACACCATCTTCGCAGATGCTTCCGAGGGGAAGCAGGTGGTGGAGCAGGTGACCGCCCAGCAGCCCATCCAGTTCGTCACAGGTTTCGGACTGGTCAACGCAGAGTTTGAACAGGCAGTGCTTGCAAGGCAGGAAGGTGAGACGTTCAGTCTCACAATTCCCGGCATTACTGCCGACAATAAGCAGATAGACCTTGCTGTCGACGGGCAGGTTATTGTCACACGCGACGCTACGGCCGACGAGATTGCCAAAGTCGAGGCTGCCCTTGCCGGCGGCTGTGGATGTGGTGGCGGATGTAGTGGCTGCGGCGGCGGTGATTGTGGTGCTGGCGGTTGCGGCGGCTGTGGCGGCCAGTGTTCAGAATAAGTAAATACTCACGATAAAGCCATGAGCAATACATTTGGTAAACTATTCACGCTCACCACGTTTGGCGAAAGCCACGGTGAAGCAGTAGGAGGTGTGGTAGACGGTATGCCTGCAGGCATTGAGATTGACCTTGATTTCATTCAGAGCGAACTGGATCGTCGTCGTCCCGGACAGAGCAACATCACTACAAGTCGTAATGAGGCTGATAGGGTAGAACTGCTCAGCGGTGTCTTTGAGGGACGCAGTACAGGATGTCCTATCGGCTTTGTGGTGCGCAACACAAATCAACATTCTTCAGACTATGACAACCTGCGCCAACTGCTGCGCCCGTCGCATGCCGACTTCACCTATCAGGCGAAGTATGGCATCAGAGACCATCGCGGCGGCGGCCGCTCATCGGCGCGCGTCACGATAAGTCGCGTGGTGGCCGGTGCGCTGGCCAAACTCGCCCTGCGTCGGAAGGGCATAAGCATACAGGCTTACACCTCGCAGGTTGGGAGCGTTGCCCTTTCGGGAACTTATTCCGACTATGACCTGTCGCTTGCTGAGCAGAATGTCGTGCGTTGTCCCGATCCGGAGAAGGCTGCCGAGATGGAGCAACTCATCATGCAGGTCAAGTCGGAAGGCGACACCATTGGCGGCGTGGTGACATGTGTCGTCCGTGGCTGTCCTGTAGGAATCGGCGAGCCCGAGGCCGACAAATTGCATGCAGCCCTTGGAGGCGCCATGCTCAGCATCAATGCTGCGAAAGGTTTTGAATATGGTGAAGGCTTTGCTGGTGTTGCCGCGAGAGGCTCTGAGCAGAACGACGTGTTCTGCCAGTTAGCGAGTGGCAGCATTTCCACACTGACAAACCATAGTGGAGGCATACAGGGTGGCATCTCCAATGGCAACGACATCTACTTCCGTGTGGCATTCAAGCCCGTAGCCACGCTTCTGCGCGAGCAGCATACGGTGACGGTGGATGGCGAAGATGCACTTGTCACTGCCCGTGGGCGCCATGACCCGTGCGTCGTGCCGCGTGCCGTTCCGGTGGTAGAAGCCATGGCGGCCATCACGCTGCTTGACCACTGTCTTATGTCGCGGCTCAGTTTCTGAAAAAAACAACTGTTTTTAAAAAAATAAAAACAGTGCTGGCGATTTTAAAAACTGTTTTTTTTTCAGAAAAAACAGCGCTGGCAAAAATTAAAAGAGCATGCACCGCAGTGCATGCTCTTTTTGCTGTCTGTTTTGCGCAGAATTTTTATACTATGCCCTGGCTCATCATGGCGCTTGCCACCTTCATGAAGCCTGCAACGTTGGCACCCTTCACGTAGTTGATGTAGCCGTCGGCCTGTGTGCCATACTTCACGCAGTTCTCATGGATGTCGTTCATAATGCGCTTCAGATAGTTGTCTACCTCTTCGGCAGTCCAACTCAGGCGCTCTGAGTTCTGCGACATCTCAAGACCGGAAACCGAAACGCCACCTGCATTGCTGGCCTTGCCAGGAGCGTAGAGTATCTTGGCATCCTGGAAAATCTTGATGGCTTCTGGCAGTGATGGCATATTTGCACCCTCTGCCACTGCAATAACGCCATTGTCAACAAGAGCCTGTGCCTGCTCGCCGTTAATCTCGTTCTGAGTAGCGCAAGGCAGTGCAATGTCGGCTTTCTCATGCCAGGGGCGCTCGCCAGCGTGGTATACGGCATTTGGATACTCTTCTGCGTATTCCTTGATGCGTCCGCGCTCTATGTTCTTGAGTTCTTTCACATACTCCAGTTTCTCCTGGGTGATGCCATCTGGGTCGTAGATGTAGCCATCAGAGTCAGAGAGAGTCAAAGGAATGGCTCCGAGTTGGATACACTTCTCTGCGGCATACTGTGCAACATTACCAGAACCGGAAATAAGCACTTTCTTGCCCTTGATATCGACATTGCGTGTCTGCAGCATTGAGTTCAGGAAGTATACGCAACCATATCCTGTAGCCTCAGGACGTATGAGCGAACCGCCGAAAGGAATTCCCTTACCTGTCAGCACGCCCTGGAACTGGTGGGTGAGTTTCTTATACTGGCCATAGAGGTAGCCGACTTCGCGACCGCCCACACCGATATCACCGGCAGGCACGTCCTCGTCGGGACCAATCACGCGGTAGAGTTCATTCATAAATGCCTGACAGAAGCGCATCACCTCAGCATCGCTCTTTCCGCGTGGAGAAAAGTCGGAACCGCCCTTGGCACCACCCATAGGCAGAGTGGTCAGCGAGTTCTTGAAGGTCTGCTCGAAAGCCAGGAATTTCAGGATTCCCAGATTAACGCTCTTGTGATAGCGCAGTCCGCCTTTGTACGGGCCAATGGCATTGTTGTGCTGGATGCGGTATCCCATGTTTGTCTGCACGTTGCCCTTGTCGTCTACCCATGTAATACGGAATTCGCAAACGCGATCGGGAATGCAAAGGCGCTCTATCAGATTAGCCTTCTCAAACTCAGGGTGCTTGTTGTACTCTTCTTCGATGGTGGGAAGAACCTGACTGACGGCCTGGATGTACTCTGGCTCATTGGGGAAGCGTTGCTTCAGTTGCTCAACTACTTGTGCTGCATTCATAATCTTTTTCCTTTTAGTTTGTTATATATAATTAATGTGTAAACAATGTTTTTACCTTACTGAAAAATGTCGCCAGCAATATTCTGTGACTTTCTGCGTGCAAAATTATATCAAAAATTGGGAAAACAAAACATTTTATCGTATAAAATAGCAAAAAACTTTCTTTTTGTTACTTATTTGATATAAATCAAGCGAAAACGAGTTTTCTGATTTTTCCTACCTGACGAAGGCGTAAAGTGCTGTTTCATTTGTTAAAAACGCTAAAACTTACAGAAATAATCCTTTGGCAGACCGCTGTATACATAGAAAAGCGCTACCTTTGTTGGCTAATATACGGCAATAATGAAATTTGAAGAGACCTATCTCAACGACAATATACTTGACGCGCTTTACGACATGCGCTTTGACGAAATGACGCCCATACAGGAGCGCTGTATTCCGGAGATACTCGACGGAAGAGACCTGATAGGTGTTGCGCAGACAGGCACGGGCAAGACAGCAGCCTATCTTCTCCCCATACTTTCCATGTTAGACGACGGCGGATTTCCGCGCGATGCCGTGAACTGCATAGTAATGTCGCCAACACGCGAACTGGCGCAGCAGATAGACCAGGCAATGCAGGGCTTCGGATATTATCTCGACGAGGTGAGCAGCGTAGCCGTCTACGGTGGAAACGATGGCAGTCGCTTCGACCAGGAAATGCGTTCGCTAAGGATGGGCGCTGACGTGATAATCGCCACGCCAGGCCGCTTGCTTTCGCACATAAAGATGGGGTATGTTGATTTGTCGCGTGTGTCTTTTTTCGTGCTTGATGAGGCAGACCGAATGCTCGATATGGGATTTTCCGATGACATTTTACAGATAGCGAAAATGCTGCCGGATAATCACCAGACCGTAATGTTCTCTGCCACAATGCCTGACAAGATACAGCAGTTGGCGCGGACGCTGCTAAACAATCCCGTAGAGGTTAAGATAGCCGTGTCGAAGCCTGCGGAGAAGATACGCCAGTCGGCCTACGTGTGCTATGAGCCGCAGAAGTTGGCCATCATCCGGCATCTCTTTCAGGCTGGAGAACTGGAACGCGTCATAATCTTCTCTGGAAAGAAAGACAAGGTGAAGATAATCACGCGTGAGTTGCAGCACATGCATATCAACTGCGCCCCGATGCATAGTGACCTCACCCAGGCAGAGCGCGACGACGTGATGTACCGCTTTAAGACGGGACAGGTGTCGGTGCTTGTAGCCACGGACATTGTTGCGCGAGGCATAGACATTGACGACATCCTGTGTGTCATCAACTACGATGTGCCGCGCGATGCAGAAGACTATGTGCACCGTATAGGGCGTACGGCGCGGGCTCAGCGCGACGGCGTTGCAATCACGTTCGTAAGCGATGCAGACATGCGCTGTTTTGCCGACATCGAGCGCTTCCTGGAGCGCAGCATTGAGAAAAATCTGCTGCCCGATGGCATTGGCGAAGGCCCGCAGTATGTTGCCGGCACGCCGCGCAAGACATCGCGAGGCGGCAGCGGCAGACGCCGTGGCGGTGGCGGCAGGCCCAAGAACAATGCCAAGGCAAGCAGACACAACAGAAAGAAACGACCTTCGAAATCCAAATGATGCAATATAAGATAACAGCACCGCGTCAGTTGCGGTGCGACATTACCCTTCCTGCTTCAAAAAGCATATCCAACAGGGCGCTGGCTATCTATACACTGTCGGGAGGTGGCGAAATGCCGCAAAATCTTTCCGATTGTGACGATACGGAAGTGATGGTAGCGGCCCTGATCGACCACCCTGCTACAATAGACATCGGTGCGGCTGGCACGGCGATGCGCTTCCTTACAGCCATTCTTGCTGTAAGCGAGGGTGAAGAGCATGTGCTTACTGGTAGCGAGCGGATGCAACACCGCCCGATAGGCGTGCTTGTCGATGCGCTGCGCTTTCTTGGCGCCGATATCACCTACGAAGGACAGGAAGGTTTTCCGCCACTGCGCATCCGTGGCAGGAAACTGGCTGGCGGTAATCTTGAAATACCGGGAGACATAAGTTCACAGTTCATCTCTGCATTGCTTATGATTGGTCCGATGCTGACCGAGGGCCTTTCTCTTAGGCTTACCAGCACTGCCATTTCGCGTCCGTACATCGACCTGACGCTTTGGATGATGCGTGAGTTTGGTGCTGAGGCTGAATGGACGGATTTCGAGACTATCGTAGTGCGGCCTGTGCCCTACAAGACGCGCCCGTACCTTATTGAGAACGACTGGAGTGCTGCTTCCTACTGGTACGAAATGATGGCGCTGACCGATGACGATGAGGCAAGCGTGCGTTTGGAAGGACTTATGGACGGTTCAAAACAGGGAGACTCCAGTGTGCGATATATCTTCAGTCTGCTCGGTGTTAAGACGATCTTTTCAGACAGAAAACCAGGCGAGCCGACGACTGTCACGCTGCGGCGCACGGGCACGAGCGTGTCGCGCTTGGAGTACGACTTCGTAAACGTGCCCGATTTGGCACAGACATTTGTCGTCACGTGTGCCGTGATGGGCGTGCCTTTCCATTTCCGTGGCCTTTCAACACTGAAAATCAAGGAGACCGACCGCATAGAAGCACTGAAGCGTGAGATGCTGAAACTGGGCTACGTGATACACGACGCCAACGGCAGCGAACTGATATGGGACGGCGAGCGTTGCGAGCCCAATGAAGATGGCGGAATCGACACCTACGACGACCATCGTATGGCATTAGCCTTTGCTCCTGCCGCGCTTCGAAGGGAAAATCTCCTGATAAACAATCCGTACGTCGTAACGAAATCCTACCCACAGTATTGGCAGCATCTTACGGAGTGTGGGTTCCTGATAAACGAAAACAAATAAGACGACTTGAGTTTTGCACTTATAGCCATATTGTCCATTTCCGTACTCGGAATAGTTGCTGCTCTCTTCTCTCTCGGAGGAGACGACGAACCTGTGGTTGCCGACGGAGGCTGCGGAGCATGCGGAAGCAGGGCAGAGTGTAAACTGGCAGACGTAGTGGAGAAATGCAAGGGCAAGTGCATCGCGCTTATGGTGCTTTTGGCCTTGACAGCCTGTTCTACAAAGAAGAATACGGCCAACACGCGCTGGTGGCACTCCTTCAATGCGCGCTATAACACCTACTTCAACGGCTCGCAGGCTTTTATAGACGGCTGTGAGGAAAAGGAACGGGGCAATGCCGATGACTATACGGAGATGTTGCCATTGTATACAGTGGGCAACAAGAATAGCCGCAGCATAGGCAGCGCCCAGTTTGACCGTGCCATAGAAAAATCGGAGAAGACTATACGTCGCCACAGCATCAAGAGCCGTCCGGAATGGAACAAAAAGCGCCGTAAGACAAAGGCTGACGTAGAATGGCTGTCGCGCAGGGAATATAATCCTTTCTTATGGCATGCTTGGCTGCTGCTGGGCAAGTCGCAGTTCCAAAAAGGCGAGTTTGAAGAGGCTGCAGCAACATTCAGTTACATGAGCCGCCTCTATCAGACGCAGCCTGCCATCCTGGCGCGCTCACGGGCGTGGCTTGCAAAGAGTTACATAGAGATGAACTGGCTCTATGAGGCCGATGACGTCATTACTAAGCAGCGCCGCGACAGCATCCCGGGACGGGCACGTGCCGACTGGGACTACACACTGGCCAGTTACTATCTGCATGCGCAGCGGTACGACGAGGCTGTTGCCTCACTGCGAAACGCAATACGCCACGAGCATCGCAGGAAGCAGCGCGCACGCATGTGGTATATCATGGGACAGGTGGAAACACAGCGCGGAAATAGAGACCTTGCCTATCGTGCCTACCAGCGCGTGATACGTCTCAATCCGCCATACGAACTGGAGTTCCATGCGCGTATTGCACAGACAGAGGTGATGGCCGCTGGAAATTCAAAGAAGATGATTTCCAAGTTGCGCCGCATGGCATCCAGCGACAACAACAAGGCTTACCTCGACCAGGTGTACTATGCCATCGGAAATATATACCTTTCGCAGCGCGATACGCTACATGCCATTACCGCATACGAAAAAGGAAACGAGAAGTCGACGCGCAACGGAATAGAGAAGGGCGTGCTGCTCCTTACGCTGGGCAACATCTATTGGGATCGCGAGAAGTATGCTGACGCACAGCGCTGCTATGGCGAGTCTATAGGACTTCTTGACCAGGACAGGAAAGACTATCGACAACTCTCACTGCGCTCGAAAGTCCTCGACGAACTTGTGCCGCATACAGAGGCAATTCATCTGCAGGACTCGCTGTTGGCCCTTGCTGCCATGCCTGAACAGGAGCGCAATAAGGCCATCGACCGTGTAATAGCCGAACTTGTCAGGAAAGAGCGCGAAGAGAAGCGGCGCCAGCAGGAGGCGGAGGCTGAGCAGGTGGCACAACAGCAGGGAGCGCGCGGAAACACTCAGCGCACCACGCCGCAGCCTTCGCAGCAGAAGAGTGGCAGCAGTACTTTCTACTTCTATAATCCTCAGGCGGTGAGTCAGGGCAAACAGCAGTTTGAACAACTGTGGGGCAGGAGAGAGAATGTCGACAACTGGCAGCGCAATAACCGCACTGTGGTGAGTATGATGAACGATACGGAGGAGGTTGCCGACAGCATTGCGTCTGCTGACAATCCGGAGGCAACGGAGGCTGCTGATACCGTGGCAGTGAGTGGCGGTAAACAGGCAGCGGACTCTACAGGACTCGATCCTCACAAGCGCGAATACTATCTTGCGCAGATCCCGTTCAGTGATGAGCAGAAAGAGGCATGTCATGCCATCATTCAGGAAGCACTGTACAATGCTGGTGTGATACTGAAAGACAAACTTGACAATCTCTCTCTCAGCGAACGCCTTTTGCTTCGCCTTGTAAGGGAATATCCTGAATATGAGAACAATGATGCGGCATGGTATCATCTGTTCCTAATCTACTCTCGTCAGTATCGTACTGCCGATGCACAGGCTGTGCTTTCCACAATGCAGGCTGCCTATCCGCAGAGCGAGTGGACAAAACTGCTTTCCGACCCTTACTATAGCGAGAACCAGCGCTTTGGGAAACACATAGAGGACTCGCTGTATGCTGCTACGTACAGTGCTTTCCGCGAAGAGCGGTATCAGGAGGTGGAAGCCAACACACGCCTTTCGGCTACACGATTCCCCTCAGGTGCTCACAGGGCAAAATTCCTGTTCGTCGAGGGACTGAGCCTGCTTAACATCGGACAGGCTGACAGTTGTGCTGCACGCATGCGTCAAGTCGTAGAGGAATATCCTGAAAGCGAGGTGAGTGAGATGGCAGGCCAGATAGTACGTGGCATACAGCAGGGACGACGGCTGCAAGGCGCCCACATGACGGCAGCCGACATATGGCGCCAGCGGCAAGGCTCATTGCAGAGCGGCGACTCTGTACAGACGGATACGCTGAGCGTTGAGCGCGACACACGCTATGTGTTTATCCTGGCCTATCAGCCTGACAGCGTCAACCAGAACCAGTTGCTGTACGAGATGGCTCGCTACAACTTTACGGCATACATGGTGCGCAACTTTGAAATAAGCATTGACGGCGATGGCGCCATCGGACGCCTCATGGTGACGGGCTTCCTAAGTTATGATGAGGCCATGCAGTATGCCCACCGCCTGTATGCCGATCCGCAGATGGCGGAACGGCTGAAAGGATGCCGCCGTATTATCGTGAGCGAACAGAATTTGCCACTGCTGGGCACTGCCTACAGTTACGATGAATACAATGAGTTCTACGAACAGCAGTTGGCACCAGTGGAACCGACAGAGCGCGAATTGCTTACACGGCCGGAGAATATCGTGGAAGAGGAAGAAAAAAATACTGATGAAGGTGACGACAGTGACGATGACGATCTGTTCGGAGCACCTGCCAATCAGCAGAATTCAAACACTGTCGACTTCGATGATGATTTCTATTATTGATTGAGTTTATGAGTAGGTAATTTATTTAAATATCAAACCTCAAGACTCCGAACTACAAAGACCGCAAGAAAATGACAAATGGACTATTGCTATGGGCAGATGACGAGATGGAACTGCTGAAGCCCCATCTCCTGTTCTTGGAAAAGAAAGGCTATGAAGTGGTTACTGCCACCAATGGGCTTGATGCTGTCGAGCAGTGCAAAGAACGTCAGTTCGATCTTGTGCTGCTCGATGAGATGATGCCTGGACTGAGCGGACTGGAAACGCTGCAGCGAATAAAGCAGATACAGCCGACGGTGCCTATCGTAATGGTGACAAAAAGCGAAGAAGAGGACATTATGAACGAGGCAGTCGGGCGTAATATAGCCGACTATCTCATCAAACCGGTAAATCCAAATCAGATACTGCTCACGCTGAAGAAGTTGATACATCGCCGCGCGCTCGTGGCAGAAACGACGCAGACTGCCTACCAGCAGCAATTTCAGCAACTGGGGATGCAGATAATGGACTGCAGAACGTGGGAGGATTGGACGGATGTATACAGGCAACTCGTGCAGTGGGAACTTGAGTTGACGGCAACAGACTCTGCCATGGGTGACATGTTGCGCATGCAGAAAGAAGAGGCCAACATCGGGTTTGCCAAGTTCGTGAAGCAGAATTATATGTCGTGGATAGCATCGCGCAATGTGACAGCCGCTCCAAAAACGGCTTCAAGAACTTCCGGCAACGGTCAGGCTGATGCTACGGCACCGCTGATGTCGCCCGACGTGTTCAAGCGCAAGGTGTTTCCTTTGCTCAACGAGGGGGAACAAGTTTGGCTAATAGTGCTCGACAATTTCCGTTACGACCAGTGGAAGACGATAGAGCCAGAACTGTCTGACTTCGAGATAGAACAGCAGGTGTATTGCAGTATTCTGCCTACCGCAACACAGTATGCACGTAACGCAATATTCTCAGGACTGATGCCCGACCAGATATCGCGCATGTTCCCGCAACTATGGGTTGACGAGAATGAGGAAGAGGGGAAAAATCTGAACGAATCGCCACTGATACAAACGCAGATAGACCGTTATCGACGCCATGACACGTTTACATATCATAAGATAAACAGTGCTGCCGAGGCTGACACGATGATGAGCCAGTTGGGCACTATCAGCAAGAGCCAGTTGAATGTTGTGGTGTTCAACTTTATTGATATGCTGTCGCACGCACGTACAGAGTCAAAGATGGTTCGTGAATTGGCACACGACGAGGCCGCCTATCGTTCGCTGACGCTCTCATGGTTCAGACATTCTGCGCTGAGCCAACTGCTGCGCCATCTTGCGCAGACCGATTGCCGTGTTGTGCTTACTACCGACCATGGGTCAATACGCACCACGACGCCGGTGAAAATAGTCGGCGACCGCAACACCAACACTAACCTTAGATACAAGTTGGGCAAAAACCTTAGTTACAACGACCGCGACCTTTTCACCATCCACGAACCGCATAAGGCCCAGTTGCCGTCGCCAAACTTGTCGACGAGTTATGTGTTCGCCACGGGCGATGCGTTTTTTGCATATCCCAACAATTACAACTATTATGTCAGTTACTATCGCAACACCTTCCAGCACGGTGGAATATCAATGGAGGAGATGATGATACCGCTCGTAACGCTGAGGGGAAAGAAGAAAGGATAAAAACAGCATAAAGATGAACTATACACTGAATGAGATAAACGATGCTGCCAAGTGGCTGATAGAGCACATTGGCGAGCACCGCATCCTGGCTCTCTCGGGACAGATGGGGGCTGGCAAGACAACGCTGATACGTGCCGTATGTGATGTCCTAGGCACCGACGATGTAGTTACGTCGCCAACATTTGCCCTTGTCAACGAATACGATACGAGCAGCGACACATTCCCCAAGGTCTACCACTTTGATTTCTACCGCATCAAGCGTCCTGAAGAGGCTTACGACATAGGTATAGAAGAATATTTCGACAGCGGAATGTTGTGTATGATAGAGTGGCCGGAAATGATAGATAGCCTGTTGACGTCAGATGCTGTGACGTTAAAGATAGAAGAGCAGCCAGATGGCAGCAGAGAACTGTCTCTTGACATTGCAGGTAATACTATTGTGTAAGATTGATTGATATTGCTCACAAAAAGTTATAGATTTTAATAAAAAATCTCCCATTGTGACGATTTCTTGATAAATAGCAGTAATTTTGGCGCCCATAATAAAGATGACAAAGACAATGGAAAAGAAAGCGCAGCCCGCTGATGCTGAGATGATAACAGGCAGCGAGGCGCTTATGAGAGCCCTGAAGAATGAGGGCGTTACTACTATTTTCGGCTATCCCGGCGGCGCAATTATGCCGGTGTACGATGCGCTCTATGATTACACCAGAGGTGAGAAAAAATCGTTCACGCATGTCTTGGTGCGCCACGAACAGGCTGCTACTCACGCAGCAGAGGGCTTTGCGCGCGTCAGTGGCAATGTCGGTGTAGCCCTTGTTACCAGCGGACCTGGTGCTACTAACACTCTTACGGGCGTTGCTGATGCCATGATGGACTCTACTCCATTGGTGGTGATAGCAGGGCAGGTGGCCATCTCGTCGCTGGGCACTGATGCTTTTCAGGAAGTAGACCTTGTAGGCGTGGCACAGCCTATTTCAAAATGGAGTTACCAGATACGCCATGCAGAGGATATCGCATGGGCTGTGAGCCGTGCTTTCTATATTGCACGAAGTGGCCGCCCTGGTCCTGTTGTGCTCGACTTTCCGCGCAATGCCCAGGTAGAGAAAGTTGCCTTCCACCCGGAGAAAGTGGACTTCGTGCGCTCTTATGTTGCCTATCCAAAACTTGACGCTGAGGCACTGCAGTCGGCTGCCAGTCTGATAAATTCTGCAAAGAAGCCGCTTGCTCTCGTTGGCCAGGGCGTGGAACTGGGCAATGCACAGCAGGAACTGAGAGAATTTCTGGAGAAGGCCGACATCCCTGCTGGCAGGACTATGCTCGGTCTGTCTGCTCTTCCGTCAAATCATCCGCTCAACGTCGGCATGCTTGGCATGCACGGCAACTACGCTCCAAACATCAAGGAACAGGAGTGCGACGTGCTGATAGCCATTGGCATGCGCTTTTCCGACCGTGTCACGGGCAACGTTGCTACTTATGCCAAACAGGCGAAAGTTATACATCTTGATATCGACAAGAGTGAGATAAACAAAAACATTATTGCCGATGTTGCCGTGATTGCCGACTGCAAGGAATCGCTTGCCGCGCTTACGCCACTGGTGGACAAGGCAGACCATAAGGAGTGGCGCCAGTCGTTCCTGCCTCTTGCAGAAAAGGAGCGTCAGCGTGTGATAGAGCCTGCCATCCATCCTACGGAAGGCCCGTTGCTTATGGGTGAGGTGGTGAATGCCGTGGCCGAACAGGCGCCAGACGACACGGTGCTGGTAACGGACGTAGGTCAGAACCAACTCTTTGCTACTCGCTATTTTAAGTACCACCATCAGCGCAGTATCTGTACCAGCGGCGGCTTAGGCACCATGGGCTACGGCATGCCTGCCGCTATCGGTGCTACGTTTGCCACTGATCGCACCGTATGCTGTTTTATGGGCGACGGCGGCTTCCAAATGTGCATTGAAGAACTTGGCACAATAATGGAACAGCAGTCGCCAGTAAAGATGATACTGCTCAACAATCACTATCTTGGCAACGTACGCCAGTGGCAAGATATGTTCTGGCAGCGTCGCCAGTCGTTTACAAAAATGCTCAATCCTTGCTATGAGTTGATAGCCAGAGGATACGGCATAGCGTATGAGGCGGTGACCGACCGCAACGCTCTGAATGACGCTATAAAGAGGATGTTGAATACTCCTGGCTCGTTTATTCTTGAGTGCGCTATTCGCGAGGACGACGACGTGCTTCCGATGACACCTCCAGGCATGAGTGTCGATGACATGATGCTTGAGATAAGAGTGTAGTTATTGTTTAACGTTTAAATCTTTAATCTTTAAGTGGAAGAAAAGAAACTATATACGCTTCTCGTCTATTCAGAGAACATAGCAGGTATTCTTAATCAGGTGACGGCAGTGTTTACACGTCGGCAGGTGAATATCGAGAGTCTCAACGTGTCGGCCTCTTCGATAGAAGGTGTTCATAAGTACACCATCACTGCTTGGAGCGATGCCGACCAGATTGAGAAGATTACCAAGCAGATAGAGAAGAAAGTTGACGTTATCAAGGCCAACTATTTCACGGACGACCAACTCTTCATACGCGAGACAGGACTATACAAACTCTCAACAGAGCAGGTGCTAAGCAATCCGGAGATTTCCCGCGTGGTGCGTCGCCATGAGGCAAGCATCACTGAGGTAAATCCAACGTATGTCATCGTTATGAAGCATGGTATTACCGAAGATATTATAAGTCTTTACCGCGCCCTTGACCAATATGGCTGCGTGCTGCAGTATACTCGCAGCGGCCGTATTGCCGTTACGCGCGGCAAACAGGAGGAGGTAAGCAGTTTCCTTCTTCAACGGGAACAGCAATACAACAATGAAAGATAAGGTAGGACGCTACGAGTTTCTGGCTGAGCCGTTCCATTGCGATTTCAGTGGGCGGCTGTTCATGGGCCATCTTGGCAATCACATGCTCAATGCTGCCGATTTCCATTCTACGGATCGTGGCTTTGGCATGCAGTATCTGTTTACTATAAACCGCGCATGGGTTCTCTCGCGCCTTGCAATAGAAATGCGACGGATGCCACGCCAGTACGAGCATTTCTATGTAGAGACATGGGTGGAGGGCGCAATGCGTTATTTCACGCAGCGTAATTTTGCTGTGCTTGGCTCAGATGGTACCCCCTACGGCTATGGCCGCTCTGTGTGGGCCATGATTGATACGGAAACGAGGCAGCCTTCCGACATACTTGCTATCAACGATGGCACTATCAACGATTGGATAGACGCCGAGCGTCCTTGCCCTATAGACAAGGGTGGGCGTGTAAAGATGAGCGATGAAGCGCAGTTCGTGCGCACCATTGATACTTATTATAATGATGTTGACATCAATGGCCACATCAATTCTGTGAAATATATCGAACATCTTCTTGACCTTTGGCCACTTGACTGGTACAAGCAGCACAGCGTTAGCCGTTTTGAAGTGGCCTATGTCGCAGAGGCACACGCCGGCGACCGCCTTAGTTTCTATCGCGAACAGACGTCGGCTTCTGATCACTGCATTCGCATATGTAAAGATGACGGCGCAGAGGTTGTGCGCAGCAAGGTCTCGTTCGAGTGATGGCATAACACAGGGAAAAAAGAAATGAAGAAAAGCGACTGTCTGTAACAGACAATCGCTTTTCTTTTGTGCGTTATGTATGGTATTGTTTTCTGTTTTGCGCTATCAGAACTTAGCCATTTTGATGGCCACCACTGCGCACTCGTCGCCTTTATTACCCAAACGGCCTCCTGCGCGGTCTTTTGCCTGCTGCAAATCGTTGGTTGTAAGCAGCCCGTAGACTATAGGAATATTGTTAGTGGCGTTGAGATGTGCTATGCCTTGCGTAACTCCTTGGCAAATGTAGTCAAAATGTGGAGTCTCGCCGCGGATTACGCTACCTAATATTATTATAGCATCGTATCCGTCGTTGCGTGACATCTGCTGAGCGCCGTAAATCAGTTCAAAGGAGCCTGGAACAGTTTTTACGTGAATGTTCTCTGGCAGTGCGCCGTGCTTTTCAAGCGTACCGACACATCCGTTGAGCAATGCTCCAGTTATTTCTGGGTTCCACTCTGCAACGACAATGCCGAAACACATGTTGGAGGCATCAGGCACCGATGTGATGTCGTAGTCGCTGAGATTATGAAGTGCTGTAGCCATGTCTGAAAACTGCCAACTGTCCGCTCTGCTTGCTGCTTTGACCGTCGGAAAACTCTTAGCGCTCTGCGCGCTCAATGTATTCGTCGATGGTCTGATACTGCATAGAGTTGAAGTATTTTTCCTTTACTTCCTTGTACAGTTTCAAAGCCTCGTCTTTCTTGCCCTGCTTCTCAAGAATCTGACCTGCCTGAATGAGATATGTTGGCGAGAGCGAGTTGTTGTCGGCCATTTTTGCAGCCTTCTTAAGATGCTCTACAGCCTTGTCGAGTTGGTTGAGGTTAGCGTATGCATTGCCCAGGGCACCTTCTGCTGCAGGACTAATCATCTGATCGTCCTTGCCGCTGAATTTCTCTATTGCGTCGACAGCCTCCTGCCATTTTCCAAGGTTAGCCTGGCAGATGCCGATGTAGAGTCGGGCCAGGTTGCCAGCGTCTGTAGAACTGTAGTCGGCAGCAACAGTCTGGAAGCCGGCGAGCGCTTTCTCGTACTGCTCGCTTGCGAAGAGTTCCTGGCTCTTTGCCAGTTCTGTGCTTGCTTCTATCTGACGTGGCTTGAAGTAGTATGTGTTAAGAAGGATGCATGCTACAACAATAGCGATAACTGCTACTACACCACCGATGATGGCCTTCTTGTTTTTCTCGAAGAACGCCTCGGTCTTGTTCGCCTGCTCCTGTACTTCTGGGGCAGCCTGATTTTTAATGTTGTTTGCCATTATTTTAGTTTGTTTTTATTGTTCTGAGTAAATCGCGTGCAAAGTTAGTCATTTTATATTGAGAATGTCAGCGACAAAACAAAGAAAAAACATCGGGGCATTTCTTGTTTAACATTTTTTATTATCTGTACAGGTCTTTTCTTGCAGAGTGTTTTCGATTTTATGTTTACCTTTGCACCTATAATGTAAATGATAGGATGAAAAGGCTTTTTTTTCTTTTGTTTCCTGCATGGCTATTGGTTTTGTCGATGCCTGTTGTAGCCCAGCCATCATCTTTGCAGTCAGATACAACCACCGCTGTTTCCAATATTGCCGATACTGTTATGGCCGACTCTGCCGCTCTGTTTTCCGTGACAGATGTTGATGAGCCTGATGCCAGCGAGCATGGCCTGCACAAACTGCTCAAGCAGAAGTTCATAGAGGGCTCCGCAGGTTTTATGTCGCTTGTTGCCCTGGCTCTTGTCATTGGCCTTGCCTTCTGCATTGAGCGCCTTGTCTATATCACGCTTTCCGAGATCAATGCCAAGCGTTTCATGGCCGACATTGACAGCCGTCTCAGTGCCAACGATGTTGACGGTGCGCGGCAGTTGTGCCTTGCCACCCGTGGTCCCGTTGCCAGTATCTGTTATCACGCTTTGCTTCATATTAATGAGTCGCTGGAGGATATTGATCGCTATCTTACAAATTATGGAACGGTTCAGATTGCCAACATGGAGAAGGGCTGTTCGTGGATAAAACTCTTTATCGCCGTGGCGCCGTCGCTTGGATTTCTCGGTACGGTTATTGGCATGGTCATGGCGTTTGATCAGATACAGACGGCAGGCGATATCAGTCCCACTATAGTCGCTTCGGGCATGAAGGTAGCGCTGATAACCACCATCTTCGGCATTATTGTAGCCATCATCCTGCAATTCTTCTACAACTACATACTCTCCAAGATAGAGCATCTCTCTTCCCAGATGGAAGAAAGCGCCATAACGCTGATGGACTCTGTCGGGCGTTGGAAGAAAGCAAACCAAAAATGACTGCTATACGCGTATATTAATAAATAAGGTGTACACCATATATTCCACGCTATGGTAGATATAGGAAACATATTTCTTGCCGAGGTGATGCTGTGGCTGATGTATATTGCCCTTGGTCTGGCCGTGGTAGCCGTAGCAGTATCGACCATCCACTCACTTCGCATGCATAGCAGCAGTATTGCCTCAAGCAACAGGGTGCCTCGCCGGCGTATTTCCATTGCCGTAGCCATTTTCACCGCTGTTCTGCTTGTGGTCAGTTGCCTTTTTGGTTCAGCAAATCCGCTTGTTGTCAACGGCACCTACTTTACCGACACTTTCTGGCTTAAGGTGAGCGATGGCCTTATTGTCACCTCTGTGGCTATGATGGCTGTCTCTGCCCTCATGGTGCTTTATGGTGTGACAGGGTTGAACCGCCATATTACCAGAAACAGATAATTTTTAGGACAAAACGCATCTACACATTGTTTGCACGAAGACGACATAGGACAGTACCGGCGCTCAATACAACTTCCACAGCAGACATATCCTTTATGTTGCTGATCTTCTTCCTTGTTACCTCGTCGATGAATGCTGACAAGGGCCTGATGCGCCAACTTCCCCCTCCCGACGAGCAGGAGACGGCACAGGTGGATATCCATCGCAGCGACGTGCTTCAACTGCGCATTGACGCGTCCGACAAGTTGTGGGTCGATGATGAGCCGTTGTCGCCCGATGCCCTGCAGCAACGCGTAGAGCAGTTTCTTGCGTCGCGCCGCAGTGAGCATTTCGTTGTCGGTGTGCAGCCAAGCCGCGCCACCACCTACGCCACCTACTTTTCAGTTCAGAACACAATCGTTGCAGCCTTCAAGGCTCAGCGCGAGCGAATTGCACTGCGGCAGTTCGGTCATCCGCTTGCCCTGTGTACAGACGAGGAGCGTGCTGTCGTGACGCGTCGCCTGCCGCTGCGCATCAGCGAAACCTATCCGTCAGCAACAGAGGAAGGAGGTGGAAGATGAGCCGTTTTCGCCGTCGCACGGAGCGTCAGATGCCGGAACTCAATCTTGCATCGCTTCCCGACCTTATATTTACCGTGCTTTTCTTCTTTATGATAGTCACCCACATGCGACAGTCTGATGTTCTTGTGCGATATGTTGTGCCGCAGGGTAACGAGATAGAGAAGTTGGAACATCGCAGCGGCATGGTATATCTCTATATTGGCCAGCCTGTCGACCCGCAGGGCAGTGCCACGTCTGCCGAAACGCGCATCCAACTCAACAACCGCTACGTTGCGCTCTCCGATTTGTCGCGCCAGTTGGCTGCTGAGCGTGAACAAATGTCACCTGCCGATCGCCAGCACTTCTCTGTCAGCATCCATGCCGACCGCAATGTCGATATGGGGCTTGTTGCCGACGTCAAGCAGGCTCTGCGCCGGGCTGGCGTGCAGCGTGTCAACTATATCGGCAGTCAGGTGAGTGGTGAGAGGAAAGAGGTGAGTGGTGAGAGAAGATAATGTGAAACTTAAATTAAATAAATAATCAGAAATATTATGGCAACACAACGACTTGACAATTTAGACAAACAGATTTTGCGCATGATAGCAAAGGATGCGCGCATACCATTCCTTGAGGTTGCCCGCCTCTGCGGCGTCAGCGGTGCAGCCATCCATCAGCGCATGCAGAAACTCAGCCAGATGGGTGTTCTCAAGGGTTCACAGTATGTTATCGACCCTGAAAAGATCGGCTACGAAACGTGTGCCTACATCGGGCTCAACCTTAAGAATCCTGAAGATTTCGACCGCGTGATGGAGGAACTTAAACTCATTCCTGAAGTTACCGAGTGCCATTTCACCACTGGCAACTTCGACATGTTCATAAAAATCTACGCCAAGAACAATCACCATCTCCTCACTATCATCCACGACAAGTTGCAACCCCTCGGCCTGAGCAGTTCGCAGACACTTATTTCCTTCCATTCAGCATTCCAGCGTCAGTTGCCGATCGAGGAGATAGTACAGTAAAGAAGAAAAACAGACAAACAGAAGTTATGAAGATATTATTGTTGGGAAGCGGCGGTCGTGAACACGCCCTGGCATGGAAGATAGCCAGAAGTCCTAAGTGTGAGAAGTTGTATATTGCACCGGGCAATGCCGGCACGCGCGAAGTGGGTGAGAACATCGACGTCAAGCCCAACGACTTCGAGGCTATAAAGAATTTCTGCGCAGAGCGCGGTATCAATATGGTGGTTGTTGGTCCGGAAGATCCACTCGTTAACGGTATCTACGATGAGTTGCTCTCCGACCCACGCACCAGCGGAATTCCCGTTATAGGCCCGTCACGTGCCGGAGCAGTGCTTGAAGGCTCCAAAGACTTTGCCAAGGCATTTATGAAGCGTCACGACATTCCCACAGCGCGCTATGCCACCTTCGACGGAGAGCATCTTGCCGACGGACTGCGTTTCCTCGAGACGCTCCAGCCACCTTACGTCCTCAAAGCCGATGGCCTCTGTGCTGGCAAAGGCGTGCTGATACTCCCCACGATTCAGGAGGCTCAGGAGGAGTTGCGTCAGATGCTTGGCGGCATGTTTGGCAATGCTTCCAGCCGTGTTGTCATAGAGGAGTTCCTTAGCGGCATCGAGTGCTCCGTCTTTGTTCTTACTGACGGCGAGCACTATCAACTCTTGCCAGAGGCAAAAGACTATAAGCGCATCGGTGAAGGCGATACCGGACTTAACACTGGTGGTATGGGAAGCGTTAGTCCCGTTCCTTTCGCAACTGCCGACTGGATGCAGAAGGTGGAGCAGCGCATTGTACGGCCTACTGTGGAAGGCTTGCGCAGCGAGGGAATAACCTATAAGGGCTTCATCTTCTTCGGGCTTATCAATGTCGACGGCAATCCGATGGTTATAGAATATAACTGCCGCATGGGCGATCCGGAGACAGAGACTGTCATGCTCCGCCTGAAAACCGATATCGTAGAATTGTTTGAGGGCGTTGCCCAAGGCACTCTCGACAAGTATCACGTAGAGCAGGACGAGCGTGCCGCAGTATGCGTGATGCTTGTAAGCGGCGGATACCCCCAGGCTTACCAGAAAGGCTATGCCATAACAAATATTCCTGCCAATACCGACGAGAGCATTGTCTTCCATGCAGGAACGGCTTTCAAGGACGGCAATGTGGTGACAGCCGGAGGCCGCGTCATTGCTGTGTCATCGTATGGCAGCGACAAGGCAGAGGCTCTTCAGCGTTCCTTTGCTATGGCGCAGCAGATAGAATTCCGCGACAAGTATTTCCGTCGCGACATAGGTTCCGACCTGTAGCAATACTATCAGTTGCGAAGCCATGCCCAGGTTGCTGCAGAACCGCGTAGCAGGCAGCCGTCGCTCGCTGCCCGTCACCATAGGCCTAACGCTTGTGGTGTGGGTGCTTTGCGGACTGTTGCCGCGTGCAATGTGGGGCTCGCTGTTGTGTTTCATGGCTGCTACGGCTCTCATGGTGGAACTCAACAATCAGAATTCGCTCATACGTGTCTATTCGCGCATGGTGTCGTGCTCTTTTCTCGTCATGTCGTGCGCATCGTGCTATCTCTTCACGTCGCTGTCGGGATGTTTCATGCTGCTGTGCTTCGTAGCCTTCTTGCTCATATCGTTCCGCAGTTATCAGGATGCTGCAGCACAGGGCTATATCTACTATGCCTTCTTTTTCCTGGGGCTTGCCAGCATGGTCTTCATGCCCATACTGTTCTTCCTGCCGCTTTTGTGGCTCCTCATGCTCACCCATTTGCAGTGCCTGTCGTGGCGCACTTTTGCAGCGTCGCTGCTTGGAGTCTTTACGCCCTACTGGTTTGTCGGCGTGTGGATGCTTTCGCCACTTTGCCATCTCAGCAGCGATGTGATGAGGCTGGCCACCCCGTTCTCATCGGTCTTCGCCCTTCTCCATCCGGAGCAGTTGCTGCATAGCGTGGTAAGTGGCGGCGCAGCGGAATATGTCTTCGGTCTGCAACTGCTCAAGGCCCACGTCTTCTCGCTTGCGTTTGTCGTCGTCCTTGGCCTGACAGGAATAGTGCATTTCCTGCGCACCAGTTATCTCGACAAGTTTCGCGTGCGCCAGTTGTACCAGTTGTTTATCTGGCTGTGGTTTTTCACATTTGTGCTCATCTTTGTTCTGCCGCAGCACTATGACATGCTGCTTTGGCTGCTCATGGTCTGCACTTCGCCGTTGATAGCCCATTTCCTGTCGCTCACGTCAACGCGCTTCACCAATGCTGCTTCCTGCCTCTTCGTGTTAGTGGCAATCCTCCTCACCGCCTATAATATATGGAGTATATCGTTGAACTCCTGATCAGTTACGGCTACTGGGGAATGTTGATTGCGGCTTTTGTGGCTGGCTCGTTCTTCCCTTTTTCCAGCGAGGCAGTGATGCTTGGCCTCATGGCAGCAGGACTTGACCCGACGTATCTTGTCGTCTACGGCACCGTTGGCAATGTCCTTGGCAGTTGCTTCAACTATACCGTGGGCCGCATGGGGCGTCTGGAGTGGATTGAACGTTATCTCCACGTGAGTCGTGAGAGTCTTGACAAGGCTACGCGCTTTATGGGCGGGCATGGCGCATGGATGGGATTCTTTGCTTTTCTTCCCGTCCTTGGCTCTGCCATCACGATAGTGCTTGGTCTGATGAGAGCCAACATACCAATTTCAATATGCAGTATCACCATAGGCAAACTTCTTCGCTACGTGCTGCTTGTCTATGGTGCCAGTTGGATTTTCTGACTATGTCAGTTCGTGCTGTACGAGGTTTGTCAGCGTCACGAAGTCAGAAATGCTGAGTTGTTCGGGACGCTGTGTGAGCCACTCGGCACGTGTGGCGAATATGGTTGCCGTAGGCGGCAGCAACTGCCGTAGCGACACTCTTAGCATCTTCCTGCGCTGGTTGAATGTAGTCTTCACCACCGTGCGGAACAGTGCTTCGTCGCACCCCAAATGCTCGGTGCTGTTTCGCGTTAGTCTCACCACTGCCGACTGTACCTTTGGTGGTGGATTGAACACGTCGGGCGGCACGGTGAAAAGATATTCCACGTCATACCATGCCTGTATCAGTACGGAGAGAACGCCGTAGGCTTTCGTTCCGGGCTTCGATGCCATGCGTAGAGCCACTTCGTGCTGTATCATTCCCGTGCAGCAGGGTATGAGGTGGCGGTTGTCAATCATCTTGAAGAAGATTTGCGACGATATGTCGTACGGATAGTTGCCCGTAAGCACGAAGGGCTGTCCGCCAAACACTTCCTGAAGGTCCATCCTTAAGAAGTCGCCTTCTATCAGTCTTTGCTCTGCGGCGTCTCCTGTCAGTAGAGTCTCTTTGAGATAAGCCACGCTTTCGCGGTCTATCTCCACCACCTTCACAGGTCTTTGCTTTGGCAGCAGATACTGCGTCATCACGCCCATGCCGGGGCCTACTTCCAGCACAGGCAGTCCCGGACAAGCATCCACCGTGTCGGCAATCCTCTTGGCAGTGTCAAGGTCTGTCAGGAAGTGCTGGCCCAGTTTCTTTTTTGCTTTGACCGATTTCATACGCAGGCTTCTCTTTGTGCATCAGTCATGCAACAGGCATACGCTCTTCACGGGATGTGGCGCAATGGTTGAGTCAGGAAAGAAATATCCCAGTCGCAAAACGTATTCCACGGTGTCACCATCCTTAACGTCGGCTCCAGTCGGCTCTTCGTCAAGTCTGTTGTCAAAGCGTGCCCCGACAGGTCCGCGCACGCAGTCGGCGTATGTCATATTGTGCTGGTCGGTTGCTGCCAGACATGCATTGATGAATGGCACTTGCATGGCGAGAAATTTCTCTACGCTCTCTGCAATGCTCTTCACGTTGTCGTCGGCACCTGTGATGTCAGGCTTCTCCGTGCTTTCCAGCGTCAACCGTCGCACAACGGGCTGCAGTTGTTCCTTCTGTCGCCGTTGCTCGTAAATCCTGCTGTTGATGTCGAGAAAGACACTGATTGCCTCATTGTAGACCATCATCTGTTCTGCCGACAGGGCTGTGCTGCTCTTGTCGAGTTCCTGCATGCGTCTCTGTTCCTGCCTTTTGCGGCGTATTTTCACGAAGGCTGTTGCTCCTGCGGCTACTGCCGTCACTCCAAGCGCTGCCAGCGACGCCAGCGCGGATTTGTGTTCTCTTATATTCATATTGGTGGCAAAGGTACTATTAAACGTGGGAAATGCCAAATTTATTTTAGCATTTCCGAGCGTGAGAATCTAAGGTAAAGCAAAGTTGTAACTATATTTCAACCTTTCCTAACAAGAAATAAAAAACGTTGAGAATAAGAATACCGCCGTCATTCCGATAGGTGGGCTGTTTTAATTTTTGTCAGCGCTGTTTTAATTTTCGTCAGCGCTGTTTTAATTTTTGTCAGCGCTGTTTTAATTTTCGTCAGC
>FLNZ01004402.1_pt1 | contig 96617 bp, 73 predicted proteins | sample 1140391 | NCBI WGS metagenome assembly FLNZ01 (sample SAMEA3878171, study PRJEB12797) | bioreactor metagenome | biome: Moose rumen | place: Sweden | collected 2011-10 | reverse complement strand
AGACAACATCTTTTTCGACGCGGTGTTGCAGGACACCATGTTTCGTAAGGTGGGTGCCGTGGTCATCACAGGCATCACCAACGAAAGCGTCAAGGTGCAGTTCCTCGAAAAACGCTCGTACCAGAACTTCTATCCGCACTTCGATGAGACCTACATCGACGAGCTTGATTTGGGCGAGTGGCCGCACATATTTCCCGACAATATCTCGTCGGGTGGTATGTCGGGCAGTCGCCCCGGATGGGAAGACGCTACCTATATGACACCTGCCCAAATGTGGGCGAGGTGGCAGGACTATACGGCTCTGCCGTGGGTGAACAACTATAGCGGCAACTTGCAGAACTGCGCAAGGTGGAATAGTAGTGCAAACAAGTACGAGTGGAAAGTGGAGGCTGATGACGATAACGACACGGACTTCAGCCGTGGCTTCTCGTTCCAGCCCAATCTTCTGTGGCTCACCAAGAAGATTTGCGATGCGCTCGGCTACGCCTACGACTTCGCCAAGTGGGAACAATCCGATTATAAATACTTGCTTGTGTGCAATACCGTGCCGTATGCGTGGAGCAGCCGCAAGTGGGCGGCTGCGCTGCCGCACTGGACGATTAACGAGTTTTTCAAGGAACTTGAAAATCTGCTCCTGTGTGAGTTCGACATCGACCATGCCAGGAACAAGGTCACTTGCTCGGTCACGGCGGAGAACCTGACGGCGGCAGGGCTTGTGCACATCGGCAAGGTGGTGGACGCTTTCAGCGTGGAGGTGAACAGTGAGGAGGACAGCGACAGCAACTACAAGGCGATGCGCAATCAAGGCTATGCCGCAGGCGGGCACCGCCTTGACAATATCTATAACGCTCAATGGTACATCGAGCGGATGACACGAGCCGACGGCACGGTGAAATGCACCGAGTGGGCTACGCTCTCCGACCTGCTCAACAGTGAGTTGAAGCAGGACGCGGTGCTCGATACCGGCGGCAGCCGTAGCGACTACGCCTCCTATCCCGGCGGTAAGTGGGGATTGCATCATGTGCAGGACATAGACACCTACTTTGTCCTGGAAGTGATGAAACGGGTGGAGTACAGGACTACACCCTTCACCATCAACTCCGAGCATTTGAAGTGGGGCAACGTGTGCCGACTTGTTCCCGTGAACCGCTTCGGCACGCTGCTGCTTGACAAGGACAACCCCGAAGAAGTCGATGAAATGAATATCGTCCCTGCGTGGGTTGACGAGACCGACGAGGAATATGGCAACGTCATATTCCTTGAATGTGGCGACAACGGCGAGGACGATGCCACCAACTCGGCACACCAGACACATTCATACGTGCCTGACGGCGTGACGTGGCAGGAGCACGTCGATCCTGATGTGCCCATCCAGTTCGGGGCATTCTCCTCGGTGAGCGACGGCGAAAAGGAGAAGTCGGGTGCCGTGTTCGACAAACTCTTTGTCGCCTACTGGTGGGGCGACTACACCAAGTGCAAGCCTCGGTTGCCGCACCCGTGGACGGACACCTTCGATATGACCTACGGCTACGTGCTGCCGCAGGTGCTCACCGACACAAGCCAAGTGCAGATTACATGGGGAGTGATTTACAGCGGACGGCAGTTGTCGCTGCGCATCAACAACAGTGCCTACGGTCAAGGCAACCAACGAGCCTCCTATATTGAGGTTGACCAAAAGAAGAAGTACACCTTCTCCTTCCTCGCCGAGGAAATCCCCAACGTCCGCTCGCTGTTCCACATCGACGGCAAGCGTTATCTCTGCTGTAAGGTAACTGCCACGTTCACCGAGGACGGCATGAGCCAACTCCTGAAAGGCGACTTCTACAAGGTGCTTACCGATTGAAAAGAGCGTCATTTGCGCAAGCCAAGCAAGGCAGGTGTTTTCACTAAACATCTGCCTTTTAACTTGTTATACTCTGACTTGCGCAAGCCTATGCGCAAGTCTATGCGCAAGTTTATCGCCAATTTTGACGAAAAGGGGTCGCAAGTTTATTTTTAGCATCACTTTTCCAAAACTTACAAGATAATTGGGTTGAAGATAATAAGCAATCAAGCACTTCAAGTAGCATTTTGCCGAAGTGCCTGACCATTAAGTGCTTTCAACAACCCCTTTCGCAAGTGGATACGCTAATAGATACGCAGTTGAATACGTAACAAAGTACGTGAACGGGAACGCAAGTGGGGTTAGCAAATGGACACGCTATTTTTTGCCGTATAAAACCCAGTCAAGAACACGGCGATTTGCCTCATCAACTTTGCTCTGGTCAAAGTCAATGTAAATATCGGTCACTGTGTTTCCACCATGCCCCAACGCATGGGCTATCGTGTCTCTCGGAATGTCGAGAGATGCTGCTATTGTCGCCCATGTATGACGCGCCCAATACGTTGATATATCGGGAAATAACGGCTCGTAGATTTTCTTGCCGCCGAGACCGACACGCTTCACCGGTCCAATACGTTTGAGAGTGCGGTTCATCTTCAGCGTGAAGTCCTTATGACTTTTCCATCGGTCAAGGATAAAGAGTAACCAGTCCTTGCCACGATATTTCTCTATAATCTCCATTGCTTCCGGCTCCACCTTTACACTATAAAGGCGATTGGTCTTGGCTCGGTAGAACTCAATGCGCCCGTCATGCACTTCCTTCAAGCGAGCAAGGTCTATTGAGTTGATGCCTATGAGCATAAACATCAACTTGAACATGTCAAGATACTTCTGCGCATGAGGCTCGCAAGGAAAGTTGATGAACTTACGGAAGTCATCAACTTTGAGGTTACGTTTGCGAGTGGCGACAGGGCGTATCTTCAAACGACGGAACGGATAGAACGTAGTAATCTCATCGTCAATGGCTTCGTTGAAAACGGCGCGAATGTTTCGCAGGTGAATATTTCGGGCATTCTTTGACGGAGAGGTTACAGCCATGAATACCTCAAACTTGTTTATCCACTCCTTCGTAATATCCTCGAAAGCAAGATCGTGGAGCGCATCTCCTGCAAACGCAAGCATACGTTTGTAGGTGTGCATGTAGATGCTTCGAGTGCTCTCTTTCTTACTCTCCGCAAACTTCAAGAAGCGAGCGGCAAAAAGGTTTGCTTTTCGCTTCGCCTCTTTCTCGGTTTCAGCCTTTTCTGGGTTGAGTTGTGCGTCAATGTAACGCTTCACATCGGAAGCCGACATTGTGGCAAGTTGTCCTGTATCAGCCAGCGTGATAATGGCTCGGTCAACTTGTTGCTTAACACCTAAAATATAGATGTTAAGGCGCTTTTCCTCGGGGTGGCTAACCACCTTTGCTTTTTCATTGTCCCATTGATTGGGAAACAACTTTGCAGCAAGAGTGATGAATGCTGCTTGATGCTGATGGGCGATTGCCACTTTCAGCAGCGATGGGGAACCCGGCTTCGTTCTCCTCGTGTCAAGATAAAATCTGGTTTGTGCCATAAAAAACTTGTCGGCACTTGCCTTTGACCGCCTAACTGATTTGGCGTGCGCATTTCAAAATGTGCACGCGAATGTGCACGCGAACTTGTGCAGGTTTATCAGTTTTTGACGGTTTTTGTGCAAGTCAAGCCTTTTTTTTTTATGTTATTACAACCCATATTTACAAATAAAAAACGCTGGTTTTAAGGTCTAATCACCTTATTACCAACGTTTTCTGATCTTGGTCGGGGTACCTGGATTCGAACCAGGGACCTCCTGCTCCCAAAGCAGGCGCGCTAACCGGACTGCGCTACACCCCGGGGCTTTATTTTACAAAAGCGATGCAAAGGTACAACTTTTTTTGATACTGACAAGTCTTTTGTTGGAAAAAAACAAAAAAATCAGTGTTTTTTTGCTTGCTGAGTATTTTTTGATGCGAAAAGTGTAATAAAATAAACAATAATTACTAATTTTGTTGGTTGTTTCGACAAGAGTTGGAGACATTGCATAGAAAAACATTAATCAACAATACAATAGACACATTATTAATATTATGTACAGAAGTAAATCATGTGGAGAGTTGCGTCTTGCCAATGCCGGTGAGGGCGTGACACTGGCAGGATGGGTGCAGCGCACTCGCAAGATGGGCGGCATGACGTTTGTGGATCTTCGTGACCGTTATGGCATTACACAGTTGGTGTTTAATGAGTCGAACGATGCCGAGCTGTGTGCTCGCGCCAACAAGCTTGGCCGTGAGTTCTGCATTCAGGCCTCGGGCACAGTGAGTGAGCGTCAAAGCAAGAACCCCAATATGCCTACTGGCGACATTGAAATCATTGTTAAAGAGCTGAATATCCTCAGTCCGAGTGCTACTCCTCCTTTCACCATAGAGGACAATACCGATGGTGGCGATGACCTGCGCATGAAGTACCGCTATCTCGACCTGCGTCGTCCCAGCGTGCGCCAGAACCTGGAGCTGCGTCACCGCATGACAATCTTGATTCGCAACTTCCTCGACAGCCGCGACTTCATCGAGGTGGAGACCCCGATTTTGGTGGGCAGCACCCCCGAGGGCGCTCGCGACTTTGTGGTTCCCAGCCGCATGAATCCTGGCCAGTTCTACGCTTTGCCTCAGAGTCCTCAGACTTTGAAGCAGTTGCTCATGGTAAGTGGTTTTGACCGCTATTTCCAGATTGCCAAGTGTTTCCGTGACGAGGACCTGCGTGCCGACCGTCAGCCCGAGTTCACCCAGATTGACTGCGAGATGAGTTTCGTTGAGCAAGAGGATGTTATCGAGGTGTTTGAAGGTCTCGCCCGCCACCTGTTTAAGGAGGTGCGCGGTGTGGAACTTCCCGAGAAGCTGCAGCAGATGACTTGGCACGACGCGATGCGCCTCTACGGCAGCGACAAGCCCGACCTGCGCTTTGGCATGACATTCGTGGAGCTGATGGATGAGCTTAAGGGCACGAGCGACTTTGCCGTGTTTAACGACGCTGCCTACATTGGCGGCATCTGCGCTCCTGGCTGCGCCGACTATAGCCGCAAGCAGCTTGACCAGCTCACCAACTTCGTCAAGAGCCAGCAGGTGGGCGCTAAGGGGCTCGTATATATTAAGGTGAACGCCGACGGCACCATCAAGAGCAGCATCGACAAGTTCTTCACTGCCGAGCAGTTGCACAAGGTTGCCGACAAGATGGACGCCAAGCCTGGCGACCTTATCCTCATCCTCAGTGGCGACAATGCCAACAAGACCCGCGTGCAGTTGTGCTCGCTGCGCCTTGAGATGGGCGAGCAATTGGGATTGCGCGACAAGAACAAGTTTGAGTGCTTGTGGATTGTCGATTTCCCGCTATTTGAGTGGAGCGACGAGGAGCAGCGCCTCATGGCGACTCACCACCCGTTCACTATGCCCAACCCCGACGACATCCCATTGCTCGAGGAGCATCCCGAGCGCGTGCGTGCCAAGGCCTACGACTTCGTGTGCAACGGCATCGAGGTGGGCGGTGGCAGCCTTCGTATCCACGACAGCGAGCTGCAAGAGAAGATGTTTGGCATCTTGGGCTTCACACAGGAGCGTGCCGAGGCACAGTTTGGCTTCTTGATGAACGCCTTCAAGTATGGTGCGCCTCCTCATGGTGGTCTTGCTTTCGGTCTCGACCGCTTTGTGTCGATTATGGCAGGTCTCGACAGCATCCGCGACTGCATCGCCTTCCCCAAGAACAATAGCGGCCGCGACGTGATGCTCGACGCTCCCAGCTCTCTTGAGCCAGGTCAGCTCGAGGAGTTGTTCCTCAAGATTGACGAAGAGCGAGTTAACGCAACAAAATAACGACATGCTGATAGCCGGACATCAAGTTGATGAGGCGATGTTTGCCTACATCGCCACACATGCTGATGCCGACACCTTTAAACTCTTGTTGAAGGCGGAGCCTGGTCTCTCCTTCGACAAGAGTTTTGCTGTACTCCAAATCGAGTGCCGCCAGCGGGCAAAAAACAAGATTCCCGAGCTGTTGCGGCATGAGAAGTTCCTCTTTCCCAAGGCTATCAGCGCAGAGCAATGCACCCACGAGACAGTTGCGCGGTTTCATGCGTCGCTATTTGACTTAAACGACCGCATGCTCGACATGACAATGGGTCTCGGGGTCGATGATTACTACATTTCGCAACGCGTGAAGAATGTCACTGCTGTTGAACTTGACAAGGAGATTGCCGAAGTGGGGGAGTACAATTTTGCTTTTCTCGCTCCCAATGTGGAAGTGGTGCATGCCGACTCTGTTGAATACCTCAAGGAGCTAGGTGACAAGCGTTTCGATGCCATCTTCATCGACCCTGCGCGTAGGGGCGAGGGAGGGAAACGGCTCTACGGCCTTGCCGACTGCCAGCCCGATGTGCTGTCGCTGCTGCCGTTGATAAGACAGCATTGCTCGCGCCTGTTTATCAAGGCGTCGCCAATGCTTGATGTCACGCAGTCGATGCGTGAGCTGGGCGACCATCTTGCCGATGTGTGGGCGGTGAGTGTTAAGAATGAGTGCAAAGAATTGCTTTTCAAGCTTGATTTTGAGGACGTTCCATCTACTGTCACCCTTCATGCGATGAACTACACCGGCAACGAGTGGCTGCGTTTTGAAAGCGACTCGTGTTGCCAGAACCCGAAAGGCGAGCCTTGTCCCTGCCTAGAGAATGCCATCTATCTCTATGAGCCAAACGCCAGTATTATGAAGCTGGGGTGTTATGGGGCTGTGGAACAGGTTTTTGGGGCGCAGCAACTAGCGCCAAACTCCCACTTGATGGTCAGCGACAGGCTTATCGATGATTTCCCTGGTCGCCAATTTAAGATTATAGAGGTCATCCCGTTTAAAGACAAGGAAATCAGGTCGTTGTCGAAGCGTTACCCGCAACTCAATGTCGCCACACGCAACTTCCGCATCAGTGCCGAGGCGCTCAAAAAACGCCTGCGAGTGAAAGATGGCGGCGACACCTATCTCTTTGCCACAACACTCTCTGGCAACGAGCAAGTGCTAATCCTCAGCAAGAAAAAGTGTTTTTAGTCATACAATTGCAAACAATTAAAAAACAATTGTCAAACGACCAGAAACGACTGATAATCATTAAGGCTGCGCCTACATTGACAAACCACTAATTTGCACGAATTATCACAAATGGCTGCGCCTCGATTGATAAACCACAAATTTGCACGGATTATCAAATAATTACAAACAATTTTCGATTTGCTTTTCCCAGTTTTTTTATCATACAATTGCAAACAATTAAAAAACAATTGTCAAACGACCAGAAACGACTAGAAACAACGGATTATCACTAAGGCTATACCAAACAACACCCATGCTAATGATGCAAAAAAGCCCTGAAATTCAAGGCTTTATATTGATAAAGATATTGTCAATATCATCTCATCAGTCCATAGGTTTTATAACGCTCTCAATATACGCTATCTCATTTTCACTCAACCCATATTTCTCGTATAACTTCTCATCGGTCCATTTCTAATTGAGAGTGTTTTATTCAACTAGGAAACCATGTTCATATACTTTCTCAGCGATTCTCACTCCTAATTTCAGCAATGCGTTTCTTAACTCATTCATGAGCTCATTGAACTTTTCATCTGTTGACGTGGCGTTCATGTTTCCTTTTGCGTTCTCTCCTTTAAAATAGTACTTTATATCATATAAACTGGCATTGACACTTCCACCTCCTTTTTTGTTTCTGATTTGAAAATAATAACGCCAGATTTCTCGTCCCACATTCATTACATTTGTCGCCTCCTCACTCATAATTACAGATGTTGCCACAGATGATTTTATTATACCGCTATTAGGTGGAGTTGTTTCATTATCATTTGGCAAACCCCCATTTTTGAATAATCCTGTGGCTTCTGGTTCAACGCTCACTTTGCCAGCCATAAAATCGCGCAGATAATCTTGCATGAAATGAGAAGCAAAGCCTTCGTTTATGCATAGTTCTTGTTCTGTGAAAGGAATCCAATCATTTGATGTACAAACTTTCTTACCAGAGACGGTTGTCATGCATGTAATTCTATTCTGATAGTGGAATAAAGCATATATTAAACAATCTAGTTGAAAAAGTTTGTCATTCTCCCAAGTTTCTTTTGGAAACAAGAATTGGTCTCGATCATTCAGCCATGTAGGTTCAATCACATGCCTTATTGTCAGATACATAGTGGTAGGTATTAAATTGTTTTTTGTTATGTAAGTCCACCTATTAGTGTGTTGTTCAGGTCTTGTTATATAAATAAAGTTGGCATGCTGAAAATCACTACCATACAAACCTATTGAACCAATATTGTCTTTGGAATCTTTTCTAGTGTGAAAAGGACGAAGCCAATCTGTAATAAATGATTTGCTATTTGATGGGAATAATTCTTTTTGCCCAATATAATTACTGTCTCTATCATATACATCACAAGAAATATTTCCGATTGTTCTATTGGAACCAAGATTCCATATCATGAAACCAATAGGAAACTTACCTTTCACATTATCGAATGTATTTGCGGGAACAACGAATCCGCAAATATAGTCGGCAGTAAAATGTTTTCGGAATTTTTCAAAGTTAGGTCCTTGTATAAATTTCACTTTTGAGAAATGTGCAAGAATTGAACCTGTTATTTCTTTTTTACAACGAATAAAGAATTGTGCAAACAATTCTTTTGTTGCAATCCCAATTTTTTCTGCATATTTTTCTTGAATTTTAGTAAAAGACACTCCTCTTTTATTTTTTCGGTCTTCTTCAAATACATGTTTATTCGCGGTTTCTGCGTATGGCGGATTTATAAAAACAACTAATTTTCTACGTTTTTCTTCGTTATTTATTATTTCTTGTAGTTCTTTAGGTAATTTGGAAAACTCATCATTTAAGAAATCAAACTGAAAAACATGGTTCTTGAATAATTTTGCACCATTTTTTATTCTCTCATGAATTACATCAACATCAGCTTTATCGAGTGTAGATGCCCAAATATTACGTTGGTTTGTTAAACCTACAAGTAGATTTCCTGTGCCTGCACAACAATCCCAAATATAATAATTGTCTTGCCAGTCTTCTCCCAATGCCATTTCTATATACTCTTGTGACAACTGCACCCATTTTTGTGGAGTGAAGAAGCTTCCCCTACGTTCTCTGATATCTTGTGGCACAAGCAAATCCCTTCTTTCAACAATATATTCCCAGTACTCTCGTTTTGGTGGTCTTTCATATTTATTCCAAAACGTTTTGTGCGCCACCATATCATCTTTGAATTCTGCCTTGCTCAATGTGAATATTCCATTGGGATCTATTTTTCTGTCAAACTGATAGTGGTTGTGACTCAACAACACAAATAAACTATCAAGCAAGTAATTGCCATCTTTACTTAGTAAGTCCGCTAAAAAGAAATCTGCATCAAGAAGCCCAACTTTTTTTACTTTTTCCCAGTCAATTTGTATGGATTTCTTAACATCCTCACACCAGCGTTGATATACAAAAGTGAAATTGTTTTTGTTGACCTTATGCAGTTTTGTTTTTTGCGTGCCTGATGATAGGTTATGTTTTATAAAACTACGTAATTCTTTTCCTTCTTTATCATAGTTGTAAATATAGGTATTTGCCTTTATTGTTTTTTCTACTAAATCTATTAATTGTAAAAACTCTTTCGAATGATGGTCACTTGGAGTTACATTCCAGTTGAAATCATTTTGGTAAAAGATATCTTGGATAGCATGATATGGGATAAATGCAAACTTCTCACAATCAAATGCAGCCAAATACTGTGGAGGAAGATGCTTATCAAATGTCTTGGCTTTTCCTATTGTTAGGATAAGTTGAACAAAGGAATGAAAGATATTTTTATTATTGCCTGCTTTTGCTTCGCCCCAAACTAAGCTATATATTTCATCTTTAAATAATGAATTATTTGCTGGAAGTGACACACAAAAATCAATGCTGCCTAATATCTTTGTTGTGTCATAAACACTAAACCAATCTTTTGCTACTTTTAGTTTTAATTCCTCTTCACGAATATCCGTAGAATAGAAAGTTTTCATGTTATTCAATATTGGTTGGCGGCACAGTCCCGATGCCGCACGCTATAGTGGCACAAAAAAGCGTGGAACTATTGAATTGTTACTGATACGTGGCACTGCAAGCCCTTACTCTAGCAACAAACAATAGCCCACGCTTTGGCACGATATAGCACACCCTGTGAGGGCATATATAACATGCACATAGCGTGAGCGTTATTGCCTATTATCCTAGAGTAATGGAAAATTGCAGTTTTCGTATCAGGATAATATCTTTAACGCTTCCGTTATATGTCTAAAAAATGCTTGCGAAGAGTTGCTCCATCTCTATGGCTCCCACAAGTTATTTGCAAAGTTAGTGATTATTTTTCAGAAAGCAAGGGAATAAGGGAAATAATTGATTTTTTTGATGGTGAGAAGCTGGGTTGTCGGACGGGTCGGACAGGTTGGACGGGTCGGACGTGTGGAGTTTTGAAGTTGTTATAGAATCTTTGTGAGGAACTTGTTGCGGTTGACGATGAAGCGGAGGTGGGTGCCTTCGCCGAGTAGGGTGTCGCCGCAGTGGGCTTCTACTTTGAATTCTATCTTCTTGCCGTCAGCTTTTGTGACTGTGGCTGTGGCGGTTATGGTGTCGCCAAGTGGGGTGGGGCGCAGGTGCGACGAGGCGATGTGTCCGCCCACCGTGGTGCATCCCTCGGGCAGATGTGGCGCTACGGCAAGCATGGCGGCATTCTCCATGAGAGCCATCATCGCTGGCGTGGCAAGCACTTCCATGTCGCCCGAACCTATTCTCCGAGCCGTAACATCCTCGGTTACAGTCATCTCGCTGGTGTGTCTCAGTCCTGTCTCAATCATAGTCATTTCTTTTTTGCAAAGTTACATAGTTTCACGTAAAAGTCAAAAAAATGCCATCTAAAAAGAGCGGGTTGTGCCGATTGTTTCTGGGAAAAAGGGAATTAATCTTGGTCAATCCATAAGGAATTATTAATTTTGCAACGATGAACGATAACGTTGAAAATAATAAATCGGTGCAGGTTGATGTCAATGATGTTAATGTCGCTGATTTCTTCAGGGATGTTCTTGAGTTCTTGCCATACGAGCCCAACAATGAACAGGTTGATGCAATAGCCTCGTTTGCACACTTCATGATCTATGGTGGTGCCAGGTGTCTATATCTGCTCAACGGCTATGCCGGCACGGGAAAGACATCGTTGATAGGTGCTATCGTCCAAACACTCTCTCGCCGCGGCATCAAGGTGGTGCTGCTGGCTCCCACCGGTCGCTCGGCACAGGTGCTCAGCGAGTATTCCCGCCGTGCGGCTTGGACCATCCACCGCAAGATTTACCGTCAGGACAGCTATCTCGGCGAGAGTTTCGCGCTTGCCGAGAACAAGCACACCCGCACTGTGTTTATCGTTGACGAGGCGTCGATGATTGCCAACTCGTCGGCCGAAGGGTCGATGTTCGGCAGCGGCCGCTTGCTCGACGACCTGGTGACATATATCTATAGTGGCGAGGGCTGCAAACTCATGCTGATGGGCGACGGGGCGCAGTTGGCGCCAGTGGGGCAGAGCGAGAGCCCGGCACTTGATGTGAAGCTGCTGCAAGGTTATGGACTTTTTATCTATAATGTGAATCTCACCCACATAGCGCGACAGGCTTCGGATTCGGGCATATTGCAGAATGCTACTATAGTACGCAAAATTCTCACCAGCGGCGAGGCTGTGGTGCCTAAGTTGGAGCTTGCGCAATATCCTGACATAGAATCTTTGTCGGGCGAGTTCCTGATGGAGACGTTGAACGACTGCTATGACCGCGACGGTCTGGAGGAAACGATAGTCATCACCCGCAGCAACAAGCGCGCGATGCTCTACAATGGTGGCATCCGCAACATGATTCTCTACCGCGAGGAGGAGTTGACGACTGGCGATATGCTTATTGTGTCGAAGAATAATTATTACTGGGCAAAGGACTATAAGGAGCTTGACTTCATTGCCAATGGCGACGTGATGCGCGTGAAGAGGGTGTGGGGCGAAGTGGAGCAGTTCTACGGCTTGAGGTTCGCTAATGTCACTGTGGAGCTTCCCGACCACGATAATCTGGAGATGGATGTGAAAATTATCCTCAACAGCCTCTTCAGCGAGACGCCGGCATTGACTGTGGCACAAAGCACTAGACTATATACCGAGGTGCTCAACGAACTCACGGGCGACAAGCGCGAGCGCTACCGCCAGATGAAGGAGCATCCCTATTTCAACGCTTTGCAGGTGAAGTTTGCCTACGCTGTAACCTGCCATAAGGCGCAGGGTGGCCAGTGGAGGAATGTGTTTGTGGATATGGGGTCAATTATGCCCGAGGCGCTGAGCACAGCCGATTTCCTGCGCTGGCTCTACACCGCTATTACCCGCGCCAGGAATAAGGTGTATCTCATTAATTGTCCTATATAGCTGAAGTGTTAAGTTTTAAGTGTTAAGTGGCTACGCACTCTAAACGCTAAACTCTAAACTCTAAACTGCGCAAAGCGCATTGTTTTTTGCTTCAATAACACTTTTTTAGAAAACTGGGGTTGCAAATGTATAAAAGATATAGTAATTTTGCACCACATTAGGTGTATTATGAAAAAATCAAAACATCTATCCACTGCGTTTATTTCTTGTAAGTTTCTTAATATTAAAGAGATAGACCATTTTTGTGAGTGACTCCCCACTTTATGTAGGTGAGGATGTAGCTGTGTGTAAACCTCACTACATATATATACAATCTCAATTTTAAATCTTAAAAAACAATAAACCGCTGAAGGGCTTGCGGCTCGTTTTAATGTGTAAAGTCGCAGTCACGAAAGCAAAATTACATTATAGAATATATGGAATTACCATTTGCAGAATCGTGGAAGATTAAAATGATTGAGCCTTTAAAGAAGAGTACTCGCGAGCAGCGCGAGCAGTGGCTCAAGGAAGCAAGCAACAATGTATTCATGCTAAAGGCCGATCAGGTTTACATCGATTGCCTTACCGACTCAGGAACCGGCGCGATGAGCGACCGCCAGTGGTCGGCAATGATGCTCGGCGATGAGAGCTATGCTGGCGCATCGTCATTCTATAAGTTCCAGGAAGTTGTTCAACGCATTTTTGGCTTCAAGTATGTCATTCCCACTCACCAGGGGCGTGCTGCCGAGAATGTGCTTTTCTCATATCTCGTGAAAGAGGGTAACGTAGTGCCTGGTAACGCTCATTTCGACACCACCAAGGGGCACATCGAGGCTCGCAAGGCTAAGGCTATCGACGTCACTATCGACGAGGCAAAGGACACTCAACTCGAGATTCCTTTCAAGGGCAACGTGTCGCTCGAGAAGCTTGAGAAAGTGCTCACCGAGAACAAGGGCAACGTGCCTTTCATGGTGCTCACCGTAACCAACAACACCGTTGGCGGTCAGCCGGTTTCGATGAAGAACATCAAGGAGACCTGCGAACTGTGCCACAAGTATGGCGTGCCCGTAGTGATGGACAGCGCCCGCTTTGCCGAGAACTGCTATTTCATCAAGACCCGCGAGGAAGGCTATGCCCAGAAGACCATAAAGGAGATTGCCCGCGAGATGTATAGCTACGTTGACGCCATGACCATGAGCGCCAAGAAGGACGGTCTCGTGAACATGGGCGGTTTCATCGCCACCAATAATGAAGATTGGTATGAGGGCGCTAAGCTCTTCTGCATCCCCTTCGAGGGTTTCTTGACATACGGTGGTCTTAACGGCCGTGACCTCAACGCTCTGGCAGTGGGTCTCGACGAGAACACCGAGTTTGAGATGCTTGAGACTCGCATCCACCAGGTGCAGTATCTCGCCAGCAAACTCGACGAGTATGGCATTCCTTATCAGCGTCCCGTGGGCGGTCACGCGCTGTTTATCGATGCCGACAAGGTGCTGTGCAACGTGCCTAAGGAGGAGTTCCCCGCACAGACCCTCACCTGCGAGCTCTATCTTGAGGCTGGCATCCGTGGCTGTGAGATTGGCTACATCCTCGCCGACCGCGACCCCATTACCCGCGAGAACCGCTTTGGAGGCCTCGACCTGCTGCGCCTGTGTATCGCCCGCCGCGTATATACCGACAACCACATGAACGTGATTGCCGCCGCGCTGAAGAACGTGTATGACCGCCGCAACGAGATCACCCGCGGTGTAGCCATCGAGTGGGAAGCTCCCTTGATGCGCCACTTCACCGTGAAGCTTCGCAGGCTCTGATAATTGTAAGACAAATAATCACAAACAAATAAAGCATGGGGGCTATCAAATTTGCTCCCATGTTTTTTTGTGCTAGTGGAGCTTACGGTTAGAATGAATGTAACCCAAATTTTTGATACTCTGCCAGTGAATTGCCACCTTTCATGCGAGTTGTTTTTGATTTATGACTTGCGTGGGACAGTTTTTGAAAAAAAATCGGCGAATTGTGCGAATTTCGTTAGACACTTCTCGTTTCCTCGTCCTCTTGTTTTCTCTACGGAGACTTGTTTTCTCGTTTTTAAAGAACTAGTTGCTGCAAAAATAATGAAGGGAATATTGTGATGCTATCTCAAAAAAAACTGATTAGAATTTTGGTGGTAATTAATATAATGATTAACTTTGCAGCAATTCAGGCAATCTTGTAGCGTCAAGCTCTTGCTTGGAGACATATTTGAAAGCGTTTTTTGCTTATCCTGATTCTAAAAATCGCCAATTTTTTAACCTGAAGGATATGGCAGCCACAAAACGCCTTTCGTTTGCCTGTATCCACCCCGCAGGAGGGGGCGATATATCGGCAATGCGTGGGGGTGGACTGTTTATTTCGGGTGAGGTGTTTGGCGATGCCTTAGAATCAATAATCAGAACAAGTTCCTCACGCTTTTCTATTAGACCAATACAAAATCAACCCATTAACAAAGTCGGGGCGTATGGCAACGGAGGAACAACCATAGCCTCCGCTATTTTTGCGTATGAAAAATAAAATCTTATTATTCTTGTTGCTGATTTTGCCGGCATCATTCCCAGTTGTTGCGGAGAATCCTTTCTTTTATGATGGATTGTACTATTACATAATGCCTGATACTGATCTTAAAGTGTCAGTTTCTGGCCATGAAAACATTTTCGGAGCATTGACAATCCCTTCGCATGTAAGCAATGACAACAATACAGTTTTCGAAGTGGTAGAAATTGGAAACCATGCATTAGAGGGATGCACGGGATTAACATCGGTAAATATCCCCAGTTCTGTGAAATCGATAGGTGCCTATTCATTCTCAGGATGTTCCAACTTGGCCTCAATTAACATTCCCACTTCTGTAACTTCTATTGGTCAATATGCTTTTCAGAATTGCGGTTCCTTGACCTCTGTAAACATACCAAATTCTGTGACATATATTAATAAAGGTGTATTCAAGGGATGCACCGGTTTGACCGGAGATTTGACAATACATAATTCAATCACAACGATTGTGGAGGAGGCTTTCGCTGGTTGCACAGGCTTTACTTCATTGACCATAGGTGAAGCGGTATATGGCATCAACGCCTCTGCTTTCTCAGGTTGCACTGGCATAGAGACTGTCAGGTGGAATGCGAAGAGTGCGTCCAACTATGATTCAGATTCTTCTTCTCCATTCTATAACAATGCGTCAATCAAGACTTTCATACTAGGAGAGGGAGTAGAGCATATTCCTTCTCGACTTTTTGCCTATATGTCAAATCTCAACTCGGTGACAATCCCGAGCACTGTGACTTCAATTGGTAACTATGCCTTCACCGGTTGCAGTGGCTTGACCTCGGTAACGTGGAATGCGATAAATTACGATGATAAACTCGATTCATCATCTACACCTTTTTACAATATGACTGGTCTCAAAACTTTCGTAATAGGTAATGCTGTTGAGAAAATCCCCAATTATCTATGTTGTGGTTGCTCGGGATTGACATCTATGACGATTCCCAATTCTGTCACCTCGGTAGGGGCACATTCTTTCTACGGTTGCAGTGGATTGACCTCACTTAATATTGGTAATTCAGTGACGACAATTGGGGTCAGTGCTTTTTACGGATGTAGCGAATTGACGTCATTGGATATACCTGCTTCAGTGACGACCATCGGTCAAGAAGCCTTTGAGAATTGCACTGGCTTGACCTCGGTTACTATACCCAACTCTGTGACAACGATGGGCGATTTAACATTTAAAGGCTGTACAAACCTCACCACAGTGACACTTAACAATAATGCTATAGTATCTTCTGGTTATAGTTTTGCATCAGGAACAACAAGTATTATTGGAAAATATTTTGTTCCGCAAGTGACTACAGTTATTATTGGTGAAGATGTGACGAGTATTGGAGAATGTGCTTTCTATAGTTGCAGCGGTTTGACATCTATTACGATTCCAAACTCTGTTACGACGATTGGTCGCGAGGCTTTCAGACTTTGTAAGGGGTTGACTTCGATAATCATCCCTAATTCGGTTACATCATTGGATGCATATATATTTCAAGATTGCAGCGCATTGACTTCAGTGGATATTCCCAACTCAATTACATCAATAAGTGCTGGTTTTTTATATGGTTGCAGCAGCTTAACCTCAGTTGAAATCCCCCGTTCTGTGATTTCAATTGGATACCAAGCTTTCTTTGCTTGTCGTGGCTTGACCTCAGTTTTAATACCTAATTCGGTAAAAACGATTGGAGGGAGCGCATTCTCATGTTGCAGTGGATTGGCCTCAGTGACAATCCCCAACTCGGTGACTTATATCGGCGCTTCAGCCTTTAATAGCTGTACGAGCTTAGCATCGATATATTCTAAAATACAAGACCCACAAAGTGTTAGTTATGGTAACACGAGTGACATATTTAAGTATGTGAACAATTCGACCTGCAAGCTCTACGTTCCCAATGGAACGAGAGCAACATATAAAGCCACCAGTCCGTGGAAATCCTTTGTTAACGTAATTGAGGTTGACTATGCCGAAATGGCTTGTGATGTGAACAGCGACGGCTCGGTGACAACCGCCGATATTACTGCGCTTTACAACTATCTGCTCAATGGAGATGAGACTTTTATTGCCACCGGCGATGTTGATGAAGATGGTTACATCACCACTAGCGATATCACAATTATTTACAACAACCTGTTAGGTTACTAAAGAAGTCGCATAACAATAAAAAATAGCCACTTGAGATAATTTTCTCAAGTGGCTTTGTTGTGTGTGACAATCAATCAGTTAGAAATTGTTGATAATTGTTTGTAATTGTATGATATATTAACTACTACGAGCGTCATTTGTGAGTAACAAAATATTTGTTTGATAAAACCCTGAAGAGCAGCGTATTGGTGGTTATTGAAGTTTTGGCAAGTTGTCGATGGCTGTCTCGTTGCCTAAGGCTGCGGACTTGGAGATCCATTCTTTGGCTTTCTGCACATCTTTCTTAATGCCGTAGCCACCGTAGTAGTAGCAGGTGCCAATGAGGTACATGGCGTCGGATGCAGCGTTGATGTTTTCAGTTTGCTTAGCAGCTTTCTCGAGCCACTTCAGGGCTTTTTTATAGTCCTGCTTGCATCCGTATCCGTTCTTGTACATCTCGCCGAGCGCCACTTGTGAATCGGCATAGCCTTTCTTGGCGGCTTTCTCGTAGAGTTTGAATGCCATGGTTAGGCTCTTGCCAACGCCTTTGCCTTCGGCGTAGCAGATGGCGAGGTTGTGGGTGCCGCGCACATCGCCTTTCTTTTGTGCGTCCTCAAAGTGTTTCACTGCCTGCGCATAGTCTCCAGCCAGGTAACATTCGTTGCCCTGGTAGATCATTTCCTCGATTGCCTCTTTCTTTGCGTCACGCTTCTGAGCTTGCGCCTGTGGCGCCATAGCTGTAGCAATAATGGCAACAAGAGCCACAATGCCAAATAGTCTCTTAAATGTCTTCATAATTTTAAAGTTATTAGTTGTTAATTTTTTAGTTGAGAGGGAAGAGGGGAGAGGGAAGAGGGGAGAGGGGAGAGGGGAGAGTGAAGAGGGGAGAGGGAAGAGTCAATTCACCATTCAGCATTCAGCGTTGAGAAGTACTATTCTTCGGTTTCTCCGCGGAGCTTGGCTTGGTGCTTGCGCTCTATCTCGTCGAGGATGATTTTGCGCATGCGCAGGTGTCCGGGGGTGATTTCCACATATTCGTCGGCCTTGATGTACTCAAGAGCCTCTTCAAGGCTGAATACGATGGGCGGTATGATGCGTGTCTTGTCGTCGGCACCGCTGGCGCGCATATTGGTGAGTTTCTTGTTCTTAGTGACGTTCACCACGAGGTCTTTCTCCTTGGTGTGCTCGCCCACGACCTGCCCGGCATAGACATCCTCCTGTGGGAAGATAAAGAAGCGTCCGCGGTCTTGCAGCTTGTCGATGCTGTAGGCAAATGCGGTGCCGCCTTCCATGGCGATGATAGAGCCGTTCACGCGTCGCACTATCTCTCCCTTCCATGGCTCGTAGCACGAGAACCTGTGCGCCATGATGGCTTCACCCGCACTGGCGGTGAGTACGTTGGTTCTCAGACCGATAATGCCTCGTGACGGAATCTTGAACTCCATGTGGATGCGGTCGTTTTGAGTCTCCATCGAGGTCATCTCACCTTTGCGTCGGGTCACCATGTCAATCATCTTGCTGGAATATTCCTCGGGTACGTTGATGGTGAGCGTCTCGATAGGCTCACATTTCACTCCGTCAATCTCCTTGATAATAACCTGTGGCTGACCTACTTGCAGCTCATATCCCTCACGGCGCATCTCCTCAATCAGCACGCTCAGGTGCAACACGCCGCGACCATACACTATCCATGAGTCGTCGTTCTCGCTTTTCTCCACACGCAGCGCGAGGTTCTTGTCGAGCTCGTGCATGAGGCGGTCGTGGATGTGGCGCGAAGTGACATATTTGCCTTCTTTGCCAAAGAACGGTGAGTCGTTGATGGTGAAAAGCATCGACATGGTGGGCTCGTCGATAGCAATGCGGGGCAACGGTTCGGGGTTGTCGAGGCAGGTGACAGTGTCGCCAATCTCGAAGCCTTCAAGACCGATGATGGCGCAGATGTCACCGCATTGCGCGCTCTCGACGTGTTTCTGGCCCATTCCTTCAAACACCCTCAGCTCCTTGATGCGCTGACGTGCCACGGTGCCGTCTTTTTTGCACAGCCCCACGTCTATGCCGTCGCGCAGCTCTCCACGGTGGATGCGCCCCACAGCGATGCGTCCCACATAGGTGTTATAGTCGAGTGATGTGATGAGCATTTGGGGGTCGCCTTCCACCACCTTAGGTGCGGGGATGTGCTCAATGATGGCATCGAGCACCGCTGTGATGTTGTCGGTGGGGTTGCGCCAGTCATCGCTCATCCATCCGTTTTTCGCCGAGCCGTAGATGGTGGGGAAGTCAAGCTGGTCCTCGGTAGCGTCGAGGTTGAACATCAGGTCGAAGACCGCCTCCTGCACCTCGTCGGGACGGCAGTTGGGCTTATCAACCTTGTTGATGACCACGATGGGCTTGAGACCTATCTGTATAGCCTTTTGGAGCACAAAACGCGTCTGCGGCATAGGTCCCTCAAATGCATCAACCAGCAATAGGCATCCGTCTGCCATGTTGAGCACACGCTCCACCTCGCCTCCAAAGTCGCTATGTCCAGGAGTGTCGATGATGTTTATCTTGTAATCTTTATAGTTGATTGAAACGTTTTTAGATAGGATAGTGATGCCACGTTCGCGCTCAAGGTCATTGCTGTCAAGGATTTGCGTACCCATGACTTGATTGTCGCGGAAGAGGTTTCCGGCAGCGAGCATCTTATCGACAAGAGTTGTCTTGCCGTGGTCAACGTGAGCAATAATGGCTACATTTCTAATGTTCTGCATAAGAATCTTTGTTTATCAAACTGCAAAGTTACGCAATTCTTGCAAAATAGCTACATCTTTTGGCAAGAAAAAGCCAATAGGAACATTTTTTAGACCGAGAAATGGGGTAGTGGTTTATTCTTGTAAAAGGTTTGCATAAAATGTAATAAAGATGTTTCTTAATAATATTATGTGTACTTGCAGATTTTTTTGTAATTTTGCACCTTTAAAAGAGTAAACTGAAGTTCTATAAACCAACTATGATAGATTTATTGTTCGAAACGAGCTGGGAGGTTTGCAACAAGGTGGGCGGCATCTATGCGGTGCTGTCAACCAAGGCGAAAACCTTGCAGTCACAATATAAGAACGTGGTGTTCATAGGTCCCGACCTTGCTCAAGGCGATGACAACCCGTTTTTTAAAGAGACAGCTACCGAGCTTGACGAGTGGCGGCAGCAGGCAAAACTGCCAGCGGGCATGACTGTGCGCACTGGCAAGTGGAATGTGCCTGGCAACCCAACGTGCGTTCTAGTGGGCTATAACTCGCTCTATGTGTATAAGAATGAGCTTTTTGCCGAGATGTGGCGCCGTTTTGGCGTAGATTCGCTTCATGCCTACGGCGACTATGACGAGTCGTGCATCTTCTCCTATGGTGCCGCTCTGGTGATTGAGAGCATTGTGACTTATAAAAATGTACAATGCACAATGCACAATGCACAAAGTGGAATGAGGGTAGTGGCTCACTTCGATGAGTGGACTACTGGCATGGGACTGCTATATGTTAAGTCGCGATTGCCACAAGTCGCTACGGTGTTTACCACTCATGCCACGAGCATAGGCCGCAGCATTTGTGGTAACGGCAAGCCCCTCTACGACTACATGACGGCTTACAACGGCGACCAGATGGCTCAGGAGCTTAACATGGAGTCGAAGCACTCACTTGAGAAGAGCGCTGCCCATGAGGCTGATGTGTTTACCACCGTTAGCGACGTCACCGCCCGCGAGTGCGAGCAACTGCTTGAACGCCGGCCAGTTGTCACCCCCAATGCTTTTGAGCAGAACTATGTCCCCAAAGGTGTGAAATATACCGCCACCCGCAAGGCTGCCCGTCAGCGTCTGCTCGACGTGGCAAGTGCCCTCAGCGGCGAGGAGCTTGGCAACGACTGTTTGCTCGTCGCCACCAGCGGCCGTTGTGAGATGCGCAACAAGGGCATCGACCTCTTCCTCGACACGATGAATGTGCTGCGCCACAGAGAGGCCGGGACCTTGAGCCGCAAGATTGTCGCTTTTGTGCTGGTGCCTGGTTGGACCGATGAGGCTCGCCATGACTTGAAAGATGCTTTGAAACGTCAAAAGGCGGTTGGGCTTTTCAATCCCATCATCACCCACACCATCCACAACGAGGACGGCGATGCCATCTATGGCAAAATGAACTACTTGGGCTTCAGAAACCAGCCCGATGATGATGTGAAGGTGATTTATGTGCCTTCTTATCTCAATGGTGACGACGGCATCTTTGATATGACCTATTATGACCTTCTCACCGGCTTTGACCTGACGATATTTCCATCTTATTACGAGCCGTGGGGATACACCCCTCTCGAGAGCGTGGCGATGGGAGTGCCCGCCGTCACTACTAACCTTGCTGGTTTTGGTCAATGGGTGGAGAAAGAGTGTGGAAACAATGCATTGAAGACTGGTGTGAAGGTGATTCATCGCACCGACTCCAACTATGACGAGGCACTTGCCGAGATAGTTGATAGCGTGATAGAGTTGAGCGACATGACCGTTAAGCAGCGCGACAAGTTGCGCAGCGCGGCGCGTGCAACCTCCAAGCTAGCCACTTGGGAACACTTTATGAAATACTATATTAATGCTTATTCTATAGCCGTTGATGAGGCGATGGCTCGCAAATAAGAAATAACTACTATCTTATTCAGCGATGTCGTCCTTATCAAACAAAAATAACAAAACATGACAAAAGCAACAAGAAATAATTCACGACAATAATTAATTTGTTGAATTTGTTAGTATTTGTTGACTTTGTTTGATTACTAATCAGTTAAAATCAAACTAGCTGAATATTCACGATAACTACTACTAGAAAAATAAATTCAAATTATTATATATGAAAATTAAAGTCAGTAACTCTAATTCTCCCGTGTGGAGAAATCTTACAGTGAAAAGTGAACTGCCCGCCAATCTGCAGAAGCTTGACGAGCTTTCTAAGAACCTGTGGTGGGTGTGGAACAGCGAGGCAAAGTCGATGTTCCATCATCTCGACCGCGACATTTGGCGCGCTTCGGGCGAGAATCCCGTGATGATGCTCAACAAGATGCCAGCCTCAAAACTTGAGGAGCTTAGCAATGATGCCGAGCTGGTGGCTAAGATTGACAAGATCTATGCTCACTTCAAGGAATATATGGATCAGCCCGTGCGCCCCGAGTTCCCCTCGGTGGCTTATTTCAGCATGGAGTATGGCTTGTGCAACGCCCTGAAGATTTACTCGGGTGGCTTGGGCATCCTCGCCGGTGACTATATCAAGGAGGCAAGTGACCGCCGCATCGACATGACAGCAGTGGGCTTCCTTTATCGCTATGGCTATTTCACCCAGACCCTCTCGATGGATGGTCAGCAGATTGCCAACTACGAGCCTCAGAACTTCAATCATCTGCCCATTGAGCCTGTTATCGACAAGGATGGTCAGCAGATGATTCTTGAGGTGCCTTATCCAGGACGTGTGGTGTATGCCAACATCTGGAAGGTGAACGTAGGCCGCATGAATCTCTACCTGCTCGACACCGACCTCGACAAGAACAGCGATTTTGACCGCTCAATCACTCACCAGCTCTATGGTGGTGACTGGGAGAACCGTATCAAGCAGGAGTATCTGCTAGGTATCGGCGGAATCCTCATGCTCAAGAAGCTTGGCATCAAGGCTCAGATATACCACTGCAACGAAGGTCATGCCGCGCTGCTCAACCTGCAACGCCTTGTTGACTATGTTCAGGAAGAGGGTTTGAGCTTCAACGAGGCTCTTGAGGTGGTGCGCGCTTCGTCGCTCTATACCGTACACACTCCCGTGCCTGCCGGTCACGACTACTTCGACGAGGGACTCTTTGGCCGCTATATGGGCGAGTTCCCCGCCAAGCTCGGCATCACTTGGAACGACCTGATGAACATGGGTCGCGAGAATCCCGACACTCAGGAGAAGTTCTCGATGAGCGTCTTCGCTCTGAACACTACCCAGGAGAGCAATGGCGTGAGCTGGCTCCACGGCGAGGTGTCGAAGAAGATGTTCTCGGGCGTGTGGAAGGGTTATGCTCCCGAGGAGTCGCACGTGGGTTACGTTACCAATGGCGTTCACATGCCCACTTGGGCTGCGTCGGAGTGGAAAGAGTATTATGCTAAGGTGTTTGGCGCCGATTACCTCAACAAGCAGGAAGACATGGCGACCTGGGCACCCATCCAAAACGTTCCCGACGAGGAGATTTGGGACTTGCGCATGCAGCTCAAGAACAAGTTCATCAACTTCGTGAAACGTGACTTCCGTGCCACTTGGCTCAAGAACCAGGGCGACCCCACCCGCATTATGTCGATTGTGGATAAGATTAACCCTAACGCGCTGCTCATTGGCTTCGCACGTCGTTTCGCCACCTATAAGCGCGCTCATCTGTTGTTTACCGACCTTGACCGCCTCTCGCGCATCGTAAACAACGAGAAATTCCCTGTTCAGTTCATCTTCGCCGGCAAGGCTCACCCTGCCGACGGTGCCGGCAAGGACTTGATTAAGCGCATTGTGGAGATTTCGAAGATGCCAGACTTCTTGGGCAAGATTATCTTCCTTGAGAACTACGACATGACAGTGTCGAAGCGTCTTATCACTGGCGTTGACATCTGGCTCAACACGCCAACCCGTCCTCTCGAGGCGTCGGGTACCAGTGGCGAGAAGGCCGAGATGAACGGTCTGCTCAACTTCTCGGTACTCGACGGATGGTGGTATGAGGGCTATCGCGAGGGTGCCGGATGGGCATTGACCTCGCACCGCACCTACACCGACCAATCGATGCAGGACAAGCTCGATGCAGCTACCATCTACTCGATGCTTGAGAATGAGATTATCCCTCTCTACTTCGCCAAGAACAGCAAGGGTTATTCTCCCGAGTGGATTCAGTACATTAAGAACTCTATCTCGCAGATTGCGCCCAATTACACCATGTCGCGCATGATGAAGGACTACATCGACCGCTTCTACAGCCCCGAGGCTGCCCGCAGCAAGAAGTTGCGTGCCAACGACTACGCCCTTGTGCGTGAAATAGTTGCTTGGAAAGAGCACGTTGCCGAGAAGTGGGACAACGTGGCGGTAGAGGACATGCAGCTCAGCGAGAGCTTCTACGACATTTCTATCAACGATGGCAAGGTAGAGGCTACAGTGAAGTTGAACACTGCTGGCTTGGGTCGCAGCGTGGGACTCGAACTCGTGGTATATCACGATGTTGATGGCGAGACCAAGTTCCATAGCACATTGCCAATGAAGGTGGTGGATGAGGACGGCGACATTCTTACTTACCGCCTCAACGACCGCATCAAGGACACCGGCATCTTCCGCCTCTCGTTCCGTGCATTCCCCTGGAACAAGAACCTGCCACACCGCCAAGACTTCGCCTTCGTGAAGTGGTTCTAAGTTCAGCTTCTTCTCATAGAATTGAAGATTGGTGATTAATGATGATGGAACATGCTTTCCTAAGAATCATCACTTGAATAACATTCTGCCCCGCCGATAACGGTGGGGCAGATTTTTTGGTAGTGCTCAAGTTTCCCATCTGTTCGAGTAATTTCTCTACTAAATTGCCACTTTCAAAAAAATCTCCTTTTCTTTGCTTATTAATTATATAATGTGTAAATTTGCAACAATTCACTGAGACTTGTAATGTCAAGTTTGATGTATAAGACTTTCTATAACTATAATTAAACGATTTCTTGTTTTATTTGTGACGATAACCGCATGCTTGGCACCTCTTCAGCTTCGCTGGTTTTGTTGGATTTTTGATTTTAATATTTTAAACTATAAATATTTATGAGAACTAAATTTTTTATCTTGGCAATCTGTGCTATGTTATTGCCATTTACTGGTTTAGGACAAGTACAATTGTCGAGCCTCGCGCCTAGCGAGGACCCAGTGAGTAACGATGTTGCCGCCGCGTTGCTGAGCAAAGTCTATATGCATCACCCTTCGTTGCTCAGCAAGACCGATGTGTGGCTAACATCGGCATTTGAGATCGAGCGCACATCAAAACAGAAAGACGGCTCGCGTGTGAGTACCGTCACCACAGCAATGGTGTGCATGGCGAGAAACAAACTTATTCCCACAGAGTATTATCTCGTTACCGTTCAGGGCGATAAAGTTATTGATGGAGCATTGTTAGGGTTTAATGGCGATGCTTCGCTCCTCGAAATGAAATTTCAGAACGATGAGATCGTCTATAAACCTGACATGAAAATCGACTTTGAATTCAAAGGCGACACTGTTAAGGTGAAGAGAGAATACCGTTTCTTCTCTACCGCCAGAGGTGGAGCCTGGTTTAACAAAGACGGCACCATCTACAACCCGTTTGTCGTCACTAAAGACGGAACAATAAAGCAAGTGGCTCCTATAGCAACTGCACAAAGGCAGGATGGCGATGCCAACTACTTGAGCAAAGACCGTAAGCCAACGACTTACACCACCACGAGCGGCGAGTTCTATCCGGTAGGTATGAATGTGCTGACTATGGCACAAACCCCTGCATGCCAGCCACTCAACATGGAAGAGCTTAACAAAGAAGCTGGAGAGATGATGGCAATAGCAGCAGACCTTGATGATGACGCTCCTGAGTCACCAAGCACATTAAGCATTGAGGAATTTGCCAAGTGGAGCTTCAACTTAGGCATGCGCCATAGTGAAGAGTTTCTCACTTGGATTGCAAACAATCAAGACATAGAGAATTTCTCCCTTTTAATATTCGCCGTTGTCAGTGAAAACGAGAGCAAAGAACTTGAGTGGATAACAGAGAATATCAAGAAACTCAAAGATGACAATGTTCGTAAGTTGTGGGAAGAGAGTATGAAAAGCATATAAGCAGACAAGCAAACGAGTAACAAGCTGACAAGGCACTGGGTTTTGTCGCTTCGCTGGCTTGTCGCGCTTCGCGCTAGTTTGCCGCTCGCAGGCTCGCTGGTTATGTCGCGCTTCGCGCTGGTTGTTGCTCGATTTCACTTGTCTCGTTCGCTCGTCAGCTCGTTCGCTCGTCAGCTCGTTCGCTTGTCAGCTATAAAATAATTTATGGAAAAAATAAAATATAAAATTGGTCTTGCTCTCAGTGGCGGCGGTGTGAGGGGCTTTGCTCACATCGGGGCCCTGCGAGCTCTTGAGGATGTGGGCATCAAGCCCGATGTCATCGCTGGCGTGAGTGCTGGCAGTGTGGTCGCTGCTTTTTATTCAGCGGGAATGAGTGCCGATGAGATTTTTGAGCTTTTCAGCAATATCGATATGAGCAAGTTCCTGCAAGTGGATATCTCGAAAAGCGGGTTCCTGAAACTCGACAAATTCAAGAAGTTTATCGCCAAGAACATTCCTGTTGAGAACATAGAACAACTCGCTTTGCCCACCATTATCGCTGCCACCGACATCGAAAACCAACAAGAAAAGACGTTCACTACTGGTAATATCGCCGAGAGAGTCATCGCCTCGTGCAGCATCCCGCTGGTGTTCAAGCCAGTGAAAATCGACAATATCTACTATGCCGACGGTGGGGTGATGCATAACTTGCCGTCGTATTACCTGCGGCCGCAGTGCGACACCGTGATAGGCATCAACGTGAGCCCATCGAGGCTCGGTCCTATCAAGATGAATGTGCGTTCGCTAGCCTATCGCACCTATAAAATGATGACCATGCGTAACGTGGAGGCCGACAAGCTGCTCTGCGACTTGCTGGTAGATATCGTCTCCATTCAAGGGCACAGCACATTCGACACCAAATCGGCCAACAGAATTGCCCAGAAAGGTTATTTCGAGACAATGAAAATATTAAAGAATTCGCAGGTTGCCGCTCGCTGCGCTCGCTAGTTAGCCGCGCTTCGCGCTAGTTAGCCGCTCGCAAGCTTGATAGTTTGCCGCTCGCTGGAGCTCGCTAGTTTGCCGCGCTTCGCGCTAGTTAGCCGCTCGCTGGAGCTCGCTAGATTTGACGCTTCGCTGGCTCTCAACTAATAGCCAATAACCAATAACCAATAACCAATAACCCTTATCCCTTAACCCTTATCCCTTAACACTTATCCCTTAACACTTATAACTTAACACTTATAACTTAACACTTATAACTTAACACTTATAACTTAACACTTAACACTTAACACTTATAATGAAGCCTATTATCTATCAACTCTTTCCGCGATTGTTCACCAATGTCAGTGACCGCTGTGTGCCTGGTGGCACTATCAAGCAGAACGGCTCGGGCAAGATGAACGACATCACTGTGCTGGTTCTCAAGAAGCTCAAAGACCTCGGCGCGACTCATGTGTGGTTTACTGGTGTGATACGTCACGCCACAAAGACAAAATATAAAGGTATCCCCGACTGCAACCCTTATATCGTGAAAGGCAATGCCGGCTCGCCATACGCCATTACCGACTACTACGACATTGATCCCGACATCGCCGTGAGGACCAAGAACCGCATGAGGGAGTTTGAGCAGTTGGTAAAACGCACCCACGACGCTGGCATGAAAGTCATAATCGACTTTGTGCCTAATCATGTGGCGCGTCAGTATCACAGCATCGCCAAGCCACAAGGTGTGGAGGACCTGGGAGAGACCGACAACAAGAGTCTCGCCTTCTCGCCAGCTAACAATTTCTACTATATGCCCGAGCAGCAGTTCGCTCCAGGCATTGATCTCGGTAGTGGCGACGAGTTCTATTATGAGAAGCCCGCTATGGCAACCGGTAACGACTGTTTTCATCCTTATCCTAGCGCAAACGACTGGTATGAGACAGTAAAGCTAAACTATGGCGTGGATTATGCCACTGGTGAGAAACACTTTTCACCTATCCCTTCCACGTGGCGCAAGATGCTCGACATCTTGCTGTTTTGGGCATCGAAAGGCATTGACGGCTTTCGCTGCGACATGGCTCACATGGTGCCAGTAGAGTTCTGGCACTGGGCGATACCGCAAGTTAAAGCACAGCATCCTCACAACATTATATTTATTGCCGAGCTCTATGACACGGCAATCTATCGTGACTATATCTTCAGGGGGCATTTCGACTATCTCTATGACAAAGTGTCGCTTTACGACACCTTGCGGGCAGTCACCTGCGGCAATGCCAGCGCTTCGGCAATAACTGGCTGCTGGCAGACGGTGGAGGGGATAGGCGACCACATGCTCAACTTCCTTGAGAACCACGACGAGCAACGCATCGCCTCGCCACAGTTTGCTGGCGATCCGTTCCGTGCTCTTCCAGCACTGGTGGTCTCGGCAACAATCTCACGAGCGCCAGTTATGATATATCAGGGTCAGGAGCTTGGCGAGTCGGCTCTCGATGCCGAGGGTTTCAGTGGTCAAGACGGCCGCACCACCATCTTCGACTACTGGAGCGTCCCCACCTTGCGACGCTGGTACAACGCCGGCAAGTGCGACACCGCCAAACTCACAGAAGACGAGCGGAAACTGCGGAAATTCCACAAGACACTTTTGCGCTTGTGCAACAAAGAGAAAGCCATTGTTCAAGGCGGTTTTTACGACTTAATGTATGTCAACTACAATTCCTTGAACTACGACAAGGTGTATGCTTATTACCGTCATTATGGCAATGATTTTTTGCTCATAATCGCTAATTTCGGCGATCAAGACGAAAGGATAAACCTTCACACCCCTCAGCATGCTTTCGACATGATGCACTTAACCCCCGGCACCTATCATGCCCGAGAGTTGCTCACAGCCAGTGAGATGACTCTCACCATTGACCCTGATATTCCCGATAGCATCACCATTGGCAGTCGCAATGCGATGATTATCAAGTTGATGTAAATTTCTTGAAAATATTTTGAAGAATATATAGAAATAAACATTTTTATGTTGTAATTTTGCGCTACAATTCAACGGCTAATATTATGAGCAAAAAACCATTCAAAATTTTTTCTGGCAGATATTCCAGATATCTCGCCGATGAGATAGCCAAGAAACTCGGTATTGAAGTTGGTGAAATGCTAGTCAATGAGTTTGCCGACGGCGAGTTTCAAGTGTCATACGAAGAATCGGTGCGTGGCGATGAGATTTATCTCGTGCAGTCGATGTTTCCTCCCACCGACAACCTCATGGAACTGTTGCTCATGATTGACGCCGCCAAACGCGCATCGGCAAAGTCGGTGACAGCAGTGATTCCCTATTTTGGCTGGGCACGTCAGGACCGCAAGGACCGTCCGCGAGTGTCAATTGCCGCAAAGCTGGTAGCAGGAATGCTTACCAGTGCAGGGGTTGACAGCATCATCACCATGGATCTTCATGCCGACCAGATTCAGGGTTTCTTCAACCTGCCGCTCAATCACCTCTATGCCTCGTCGGTATTTGTGCCTTATATCGACAGCCTCAAGCTTAAAGACATGGTATTTGCATCGCCCGATGTGGGTGGCGCCAAGCGTGTATTAGAATATGCCAAGCACTACAAGGTGCCCATGGCGCTGTGCCACAAGCAGCGCGCCCGCGCCAACGTGGTTGAGAAGATGACCATCATTGGCGATGTTAAGGACAAGAATGTGATTCTTGTTGATGACATGATCGACACCGCCGGAACAATATGCACAGCAGCCGAGGTGATGATGAAGAATGGTGCCAAGTCGGTAAGAGCCATCGCCTCGCACGGCGTGATGAGTGACCCCGCTACCGAGCGCATCAACAAGAGCAAACTTGTGGAAGTCGTTATCTCCGACTCAATCAATTACGACACCTCGCGCAGCGAGAAGGTGAAGAGGGTATCGGTTGCCGGGCTCATCGCCGAGACCATCCAGCGCATCAACGACCACGAGTCAATCAGCTCGCAGTATATAATCAATCATTAGTAAAAAAGGATTATTTCCCAAATATCTTGCACAGCAGTCTCTTCAGCCCTTTAGGTTGAGGAGATTGTTTTGTTGTGGCTTGTTCTTCAACAACAGGCTCTGCTTTGCGGAACCACAGCTTGCCGAAGCAGTCGGGGCGGTGGAAATCGGGCTTCTCGCCATCTATCGCATTCCACGACACATAGTGGGGGTGCGCGGTCTTGCTGCCGCATTTGTAGAAATTGCCAGTCACATAATCGGGTAGGTTGTCGCCGTCAAGCCCCACAAGTTGCAACGGTATTGAGACGACAAGGTCCCAGCAAAATGTGCCGCCTTGCTCCTCAATCACCTCGCTGCCGCATGACGAGTAACGAGCAATGGACTCAAGTTCGGCAGGGGTTAGCCGTGTAGGAGAGGGACGTTCCACGCGATGGCTGGCATTAAGGGCGCTGATGCAGTTGAATTCGAAGTTCCAATATTCCTCACTACCTGGCACCTGGAGGAAAAACTCCACACAGCTGTCATCGGCAACAGGGCTGAGGTCGGTGGTGTGCACAGCCCGCAAGTCTTTGCTAATTACAGAATAAAATACATAAAGCCGTGTCAATGACACAGCCACCACAAACGAGCAGAAGGGCTTATAGGAAAACTGGTCGGGCCAGTTAATTTGATCAATGACTTCATGTTCCACGTTGGAGTCGAGATACTGAGCAACCTGAGGCAATGGCATTCTGTCCAACTCAGGAAGCCTCTTGACAAGCAATTCCTTGCAGTTCATTAGATTACGTGAAAATATAACAATAGCCCCTGCACAAGACCATAGACGCCAACTATCAAGATGATGGAACCCATTATCTTGTTGATGAGCCACATGCTCTTGATGTTGAACTTTGCGCGAAGTTTATCAACAATATAGGTGATACCAAACCACCAGAACAGGGCACCTGCTACAATAAAGATGTAGCCCCAGAATATGAGGATATATTTATAGCCGGCAACCCTTGGTTCAAGTTCGATACCCGAAGGGAAGGCAAAGCGGGCAAACAGCGGGAATATCAAGAAGATAATCAAGGGATTAGATAATGTGAACACAAAGCCAGTTACGGCATCATGGGTGAAGCTCACCTTCTTGCTGTCTTCATGCTTGATGCCACTGACGGGATTGCGCAAAATCATGAAGATGCCAAAGACTATCAGTATTATACTGCCAACTATCTGAAACAATTCCTGATTGCCGGCAATGAAATCGGTCACAAACGACAAACCGAGGCCTGCCAGGAGACAATAGAACAAATCGGATGCGGCAGCACCCACACCAGTATATAGACCGCACATGCGGCCTTTCTCCATGGTGCGCTGTATCACCAAAATGCCTACTGGTCCCATGGGTGCCGACAGGATAATTCCCACCAAAAAGCAACCTATTAATATTGATATTATTGCAGCCATTTTTTAATAAAATGCTCACGCTCGCCAATTTAGTGCCCTGCGGGCAGAAATCTATCAAATCTAGAACAAGTCAAACAAATAATTATTGAAAGATTTGGAATGATATGTAAGATTTCTCGCCGCTAGGCGACTCCTTGCCTTGAGGCTTGTGGGGCGCTCTCGCTTAAACGCATTTTTGAAAACAGCTGCAAAGTTACGAAAAATACTGAAATTTTAAGTGATTTTGACCAAAAAAAACGCTTTTTATTTCTATGATTCAATAAAAAGCACTACTTTTGGATAAAAATTTTGATACATGAAGAAGTATTTCATAATATCGTTCTTGATGGCAGTTGCGATGTTGCAATGCCACGCTTACACTCTCTACAATACTAGATACAACAATTTTGAAAGCCTCAACTATAACCACGCCGCAACAGTAAACGGTGATTTCTTGCAGCTCAACAATAAGAGTGCCACAAGCGTCATCGTCACCGACTCAACTCTTATCGACGCTTTCACAAGCTACAAATATTACATCAAGATGGCCAACCTGCATAACAAGGAGGGCAAATCCTACAAAGTGACCGACGCTCAAGGCAAGTCGAAGTCAGTATCATCAACAGAGTGTGGGCTGGTTCTCAACTACACTGCGCATGGCTGCTGGCGAGTGGCGGTAAGCTGTTCAAACTCCAGCCTTTATAACGAGAGCGTGGACTCGCGCACGATGACTGTCAAGCTCATCAACGACTATTACGGCAGCAACATAGTCAGGCAGGTGACACTTGATGGCGGTGTTGACATGGATGAAGGCTACAATTACTTGGGAGTGACAATGGAGGACAACATCATCACGGTGAAAATAGGGAAAGACCAGCTCAAAGACGTGCTTTCTTATCAGCTCACAGCAAGCGATGTAGAGATCACTACGGGCACACCAAGCGTGAAGGTGGGATACTATGTGGGACCTGGCGCCATGATTTCGATTGAGAGGGCGGTGCTGTCTTTTAATGACCAGCAGCGTAGCTCTGCCACCAGCCTAGAGACGCAATGGACCCGCGAGGCGCTCGACCGCCATTTCGCCGCCTCCAAGAACCCCTACGAAGGCTATTGGACTTATCTAGACCGCGACATGGAAGACCAGTGGCTCAAGCTGGGCGGCCGATACACCATCGCTCTTGTTGAGAATGAGAATGGCTATGATGTGATATATGTAGATGGTGCCCAAGTCAAGAAGTCGCTGTGGCACACTGGCATGAGAAAGGCCGTGATGAAAGAGACTATCTTTACCGACAACTTCACCGGAAAATGGTTTGACGCCACCTTGCAGCCCATCACCGATGACGTGTTTGTGACCTTCGAGAGCGGCGTGATTTTAAATTTCAAATTCCCCGTTTACAAAAGCCAAATCAGGTTTTCTAAGGTCTTGAACGAATGATTTTGGGAGAAAAGGAGAGAAAAATCACAAAATCCAATTTTTTTTATCGATTTTAGGTACTTTTTTCAGTTAATATTTTTATCTTTGTCGTTTGTTTTTACAAAGGTGTTTTTTATCACTAATCTTCAATAAAAAATATATTTCTCTTTAATGGACAAGCAGGAAATTCTTGATTCGCGCTATCTGAGAATGGCCCAGATTTGGGCAGAGAACTCCTACTGCAAGCGACGCCAAGTGGGAGCGCTCATAGTCAAAGACAAGATGATTATCTCTGATGGATATAACGGCACACCAGTGGGGTTTGAGAATGTGTGCGAGGACGACAACGACCGCACTAAGCCTTATGTGCTCCATGCCGAGGCTAACGCCATCACCAAAGTGGCACAAAGCAACAACAGCAGCAACGGCGCGACGCTCTACGTCACGTCATCGCCGTGCATCGAGTGTGCCAAGCTTATCATCCAAGCGGGCATCAAACGCGTGGTCTTTGGAGAGATTTATCGACTTACCGACGGCATTGAGCTGATGAAAAGAGCTGGCATCGAGTGTGTGCAAATCGACGGGTGACAATCTTTTGCGATAAACTCCACTCTCAACTTAACCATTATTTCACTGAATTTTTTAGTTAGCGTTCTCAACTTTCGTAGATAATGAATCAGAAACGTGATTACAGTGCTTGGATGCCTCTGGCAATCGCCATCTCGGTGATTGTGGGAATCTTTGTGGGCTTCTTCATGCCCAACCCGTTCACCAAGTTCAATTCTGATAAAGAGCGCAAGATTAACACTGTTCTCAGTCTTATTGAGCAAGAATATGTAGATGACAGCATTAACACCAGCGACCTTATGGAGAGCGCTATTCCTGCCATTCTTGCCAAACTCGACCCGCATAGCTCCTACCTCTCGGCAAAGGACCTTATCGAGGCTGAAGAGGAACTCGAGGGACAGTTCTCTGGAATCGGTGTCTCGTTCCAACTGTCGAACGACACTATCGTTATCATTGAAGTGATACCTGGTGGCCCTTCCGACAAGGCTGGTCTCATTGCCGGCGACCGCATTGTCTCTATAGGTGACGAGCCTTGCACTGGCAACACTACCGATGCCAATAAAGTTAAGGAGAAACTCCGTGGCGCTAAAGGCACTAAGGTTAAAGTGGGAATTGTGCGTGAGGGTGTAAAAGACCAGCTGTCCTTTACCATCACTCGTGGCGACATTCCTGTCAATTCGGTTGATGCCTATTATATGATTGACAAGACTACTGGATATGTCAAGGTGACACAGTTTGGGCGTAACACTTATAATGAGTTTGTTAATGCTCTGAACTCCTTGAAAAACCAGGGCGCTAAGCGATTCATGATTGACCTGCGCGGCAATGGCGGCGGATATTTGGAGGTGGCAATTGTGATGGCTAATGAGTTCTTGCCCGACGACAGGCTCATCGTGAGCACTAAAGGCCGTAACCGTCGTGACGAAGCTACTGCCTACAGTAATGGTCTGGGTCAATTCCAAGATGAAGAGATGGTGGTGCTCATTGACGAGTTCTCGGCTAGCGCCAGCGAGATTTTCGCCGGTGCGATTCAGGACAACGACCGAGGGCTCATAGTGGGCTGCCGCTCCTTTGGTAAAGGTCTTGTGCAGAAACAGTTTGAACTGCCCGACAAGAGCGCTGTGCGACTAACTATAGCACGCTACTACACCCCGTCGGGCCGTTGCATCCAGAAACCCTACCAGAACGGTGAGATGGCTTATCAGAAGGACATTCTCGACCGTTACAGCAATGGCGAGATTTACAGCAAAGACAGCATCAAAATCGACAAGTCGAAGATATTCAACACATCAACAGGCCGCAAGGTGTATGGCGGTGGCGGAATAATCCCCGACCTCTTTGTGCCAAGAGACACCACCGAATATTCTCCCTACTACCAGCAAGTTGCTGCCTTGGGACTTATTCAGGAGTATTCTCTTGCCTACGTCACTTCGCATCGAGCACAACTGAGCAAGATGAAAGACTACAAGGAGCTGCTAAGAAACCTCCCTGCAAGCGACCTGATTATCAACGACTTCGTGAGGTTCGCCGCCAACAAGAACGTGCCGGCGAGATGGAACTATATCCGTCAGTCTCAGGAGCTTATCACTAGTTTGATAAAAGCTTTCATTGCTCGCGACATCTTTGGGCAGAGTGCTTTCTATCCCATTTTCAACCGCATCGACAGCACCATCGACGCTGCCATCAAGGCTCTAAATAAGCACCAGGCGGCATTCCCGATTAAAGGAATTTGACAAAAGAGGCTTCCGCTATGACCAAGAAAGAACTTAGAAAGTACATCAAGAATCTCGTCGCTCAAATGAGTGCCGAAGAAAAACTAAGCGAGGCTCGCTATGTATTTAATCACATTGAGCAAAGCGATATCTTCAAGAAAAGCCAAAATGTCATGCTTTTCGCGTCGCTGACCGACGAGATTCCCACTCACGACATCATTGAGCGATGGGCTGAGGACAAGAGCATATTTCTGCCACGAGTCAATGGCGATGACCTCGACATCATCAGGTATCAGCCTGGAATGCTGCACAAAGGCAGTTATGACATTATGGAGCCAGAGGGCAATGACAGTGTGGATCCTGCCGCTATTGACCTTGTTATCGTCCCTGGAGTGGCGTTCGACCGCCAGGGCAACCGCTTGGGGCGTGGCAAGGGCTTCTATGACAGATTTTTGGCTCAGACTCATGCCGTGACTGTTGCCGTGTGCTTCGACTGCCAGCTGGTGGAACACATCCCCGTCGAGCCACACGACCTGCCAGCGCAATTTGTTGTGACAAAATCGTTTAAATCATTACCATTAAATCATGACTTTAATTAATCAAGACACTAAGCTTTGCGATGTTATCTTGCAAGAGCCATCAACGATAACCGTTCTCGACAGGTTCGGCATCTCTCTGGGTGTGGGCGACGCTCGCATAGGTGACGCTTGCCAAGAGCATGGCATAGATGTGTATTTCTTCACCACGATTCTCAACACATACATCAACGAGAATTACTTTCCGCAAACCGCTCTGCTTGCTTTCAGCGCGTCAAAAATCATCGATTACCTCGCTAAGACCAACGAGTATTACGAGAAAAACGTGATACCAAATATTGAGCGGCATTTCGCGTTCCTCATTAGCAAGACTCCTGCGCAGAACAGCAACTTGGTGCTCATGCGCCAGTTCTTCGACGAGGTGAAGACCGAACTGCTGCAACGCATTGAGCACGACCGCAACAAGTGGTTTCCCGCCATCGCGATGAACGAGATGAAATCGATAGGCAAGATGCCAAGTCCTGTGATGGATGTTGAGGACTTCAACGACCCGATAGAGGAGAAAATCGATGACCTCATTAACATGCTCATCGTGCATCTCAAGGGCGACTACGACCACAACTTGGGGTATGCCGTCGTCACAGCCATCTTCTCGCTCAAGAAGGATATCAAGCAGAACAACCGAATACGTAACCGCATCCTCATGCCTATCTCTCAGGCTCTTATTCAAAGATGAGCGACTATAAGGTTATCATATTGACCAGCGACACGCTCAAAGCCATCGGGCTGAGGAGTATCTTTGAGGCGGCGTTTGGCATTAGTGCTTACATTGACGATGAGCACTATATCCACTCTTTCGTCTCCACCAAAGAGCCGCACCTGTTCTTTGTCGATTCTGCGACTCTCATTGCTAATCTCGGCTTCTTCTTGCCTCGCAAGGCAAAAACCGTGTTGCTTACTCACGACCACAACCCAAATGACGATTTCCAGACATTGTGCGTTGGTGATAACGAGAGTGACATCATCAATGCAATCAACTCCTTTCTTACTGGAGGGCATGAAGAAGAAAAAAATACAACTAACAGCCTGTCACAACGCGAGATGGAAGTGCTCAGGCTTATCGCGTTAGGGAAAATCAATAAAGAGATAGCGCAGGAGCTAAACATTAGCATCAATACAGTGCTCACGCACCGCAAGAACCTCACCGCCAAACTCGGCATAAAAAGCATCTCAGGCTTAACGTTCTACGCCATGATGAATGGAATTGTTTGAGTTTGCCGCTTCGCTAGTTAGCCGCTCGCTTTGCTTGCTAGATTGTCGCGCTTCGCGCTAGTTTTCAGTTATCAGTTGTCAGTTGTCAGAAAATTCCGCATTCTGCATTCCGCATTCAGCAAAGCGCATTAAACATCATAATTGTTCCCATGATGGAGCCGAGTAGGGCGCCGAGCCACACGATGGCGCGCAATTCCTTGTGCATGACAGAGAAGATGATTTGTTCAGCCTCTTTCATGTCCATCTCTTGGATTCGAGTCTCAACGATTTTGCTTATGTTGATGCTCTCGAGGATGCGAGGCAGGTGGTCGCTGATGATGGTGCGGTAGATGCTCACGATGCTGCTTTTGGCTTGCTCTAGCTGTTGCTCATGTCCTTCAAAGAGTTGCCGCATGGGCATGGACAGGAGTTTGTCGGCCTCGGTATAGACGATTTTTGTCGCCATGCTAGGCGCTTGGTCGTGCAGCACCTCGTTGATGTGCGACGCTAGGCGGCTCTCGAGGGGCGAGGCGACGGCTTCAATGAGCTTCTCGGCGCGGATTTTCCCCGCAACACTTGATCGCGTCTTCTCGATCACATGCTGTGTGGCGGCGTGGGCGATAGTGGTGCCTATGGCTCGGTCTCTCAGCTTGGCGGTGATGAGCTTGGCAATCTCGTCGCACGTGCTCTCGCGCATCGCGGCAATCTCCTCGTGGGTGAGGTAATGGGCGGAAAACTGCTCCACCGTCTCGTCGTTATTGAGTTGAGCGAAGAAAAACTCGTCGATGGCGGTTCTAATCTTGTCGAGCATCTCGTCGCTGAGCAGTGTCTTCTCTAGCACTTCCTTGTTCATCAGGTTCTCGCTGATGGCGCCGCCAATGGCGCTGGCGATGCGCCCCTTCTCCTTGGGGATTATGCCAGGAGTGAACGGCACATGCACGCCACAAATATACTTCGCCGTGTGAGGGCGGAAAAGCATCCTTATGGCAATGTCGTTAGTGATATACCCAATCACCGCGCCAAGCGCTGGGCCAGATATGTATTGAAGAATTGCGTTCATGATAGTTTTTGTAGGGACAAGGCCTGCCAAGTCCGCCAGTTATCAGTCGTCAATAAAGCAAAACGCGTGCCAATTCTCTTGAGGCGATACCTCACGACCTCTTGACATATTGTGCAATTCAAAAATAATGTGTGCCGCTTGTGGGGGCACACATTATTTAAATTAAGGGATAGCGTTCTATTATCCGAGGAAGCCGAGGAGGACACCGGCGGCTACCGCGGAGCCGATTTTGCTGGTTTTGAATTATCTGATATTGGTTTTGTCTCTTCTATTAGTTTTGCTTCTTTTCTTTCTATTATTTCTGTCTTTTGAGAGTGGTGTTTCTTTTGAGAGTGGTGGCTTGTTGTCAAAATATATGAAGTTCCTAAGATAGACGGCCCTGCGAGAAGTACAATTGCCACCATCATTTTATACCATCTCAAATGTTTCCATTGCATTCTTTCGGATGCGAAATACACATTTGAGGTTCTGTATTTGTCATATCTACTATATATTAGATCCTGATTGTCTATCGCCCAGTCAAATCGCCAGTTTCCATAACTGATAGCGTTTATGGCAGCCACAATGAGTAGGATAATAAATAAACAAGCAATGATGATTCCAATAACGTTTGATATATAGATGCATTTATAGCAAAGTCGTATTATGGCATAAAATATAATGATAATCCCTCCAATGCATAATAAATTGGCGAAGCCTAATCTTGCTGGGCCTATATCATATCGCCTGTGAGGGCTGAATGTTGCACTTTCTCCTGTTCCTTTTGTCAAGTGAAAGAAAGGAAACACCATAAGCCCGGCAAGAAACAAAGAGAAGAATAAACCACCTCCAAAAATGGCACCAAGAAATCCAAAGAAGCCATTAAAAAACTTGTTTTGCATTGCATTGTTGTCGGCCACAATTATTGGGTAAAGGATCGCAGTAACTATAATTGCAAGAATTATACCTATGCAAATACCTATTGTGACTTCATAACGTTTGAAAATGTCCCACCAAAACATTTCTCTGTCTTTGTCGCCTTTAGAAAGCTTCTTGATGATGGAACCAAAAAAGTTGGTTTTGTTTTTAATGTTTCTAAGATTACTCGCTGTTTTTGAATTATTAGCTTCCATATTGATAAAATTTTATTAATTGTTTTGTTGACTCTTGACATATCTTAGTCTTAGATAAAAAATTAGTGCTCGCATCTCTAAAAGGGAGTATAACCGATAACCTTTCTCTCCTTCTTTACATTGTCTTGAAAGTCGCCCTCTTGTAAAATATATTTTCTTGCCGTCTCTAATTGTTATTTCCAATAGTTCTGGTTCTGGGTCGTCTGGGCATGGTTTGCGATTGCCATTTCCATATCTTTCATTGCTTATCCAATCAGATATTCTTTCCCTTGTCCAATGGATAGTATCCCAGTTGTTTAAACTGACATCAATCATGTCTGTATAGTTTATGCATACGTGTCCTTCATCAGCTATATATTCAAGACTGTCATCAAAAAGATAAACAATTGCTTCCTGCAAACAAGTCTTGTCAAAATATCTTTTTTTCATGTGGAAATGTGGTGTTGCTAATTGAAGACGTAAATTCAGAAAACAAGGACGATTTACAATCATGTCGTCACAGTCAATCGGCTTTGGGACGTTACCACTTTCTTTCCAATAACGCATAAAGAAATCGGCATTTTCAAGATAGTCAGAATAAAACTCCCAATTTGTTTCTTTATTCTCTAAGATTAGTTTCCACATTTTATAATTGTCTTCTGTCAATGGTACTTCTTCTATTGGACCAAAGTCAGGAAACCAATTCCAGGATTTAATATTAGAAGTGAGATTGTTGATTACTTGAAACTTGTCTTCATCAAGAATCTTGTTGTCAAACCAGTATTTAATTATCTTATCTATTTCATCCTCATCACTTTCTTTTAATTGGTCGAGAGAATCATTCAAATCTTCTTTTTGCTCATAGGTAAGCTCGTCAAAATGCCATAATTTGTCAATTATTGCTTTTCGAGCATTACCTTTTTTTATTTTGCGTGTAGCTTTAGATGACTTCCATTCCTTATACATATCAGATAATGCTTTTTCAGGATTTTTGATTTTTCCCTCAAAAAACTGCTCATTAAGGTTGTTAATCGCCTCATCAAGGTCATCGTCCTCTCTCTCTTTTTCTGATAGACGAGAGTAAAATTTCTCTAATGCTTTGCCAAATCTTTCAACCTCGTCTAACGACATGCCATCATCCTCATCATCGTCATTCTCATAGTCCATGCTATAATCATCATCTAAATTGATGTCATAGTCATTGTCCTCATATCTTTCCTGATCTTCATGGTCAGAAAATATGGAAAGTAGTTTATTTATAAAGCTCATAATTTAATAATATATTAAGTTTTTGATATAGAACGATTATCTTAAATCATCTTAATGTTCTTATGGTCAATTTCATCAAGAATAATGTTTACTTGCTCGGAAATATATTTAACAAAATCTCCTTCAATCATAGCTGTTAGTGTCCCATCAGCAAAATCCCAGTTGCTATATTTCTCTAAATATTTATAGCCATTTGGCCAATTATCAAGTGGGCTTTTATCAAATGAACCTAACTGTATTTTAGGGAACTGACTCATATCACAATTAGTATAATTAGATATGCCAAAGTAAAATTCCCATTCTCCTGAGTGATCGCTCCATAGACAGATGGCCATGCTCTTCCATTGCTTACGATAGAAGAAAATACCTCTTTCTCCACGAGGAGCAAAAAGATTACTTGTTTCACAAATGAGATTATTATTTTGAGCAAATTCTTTAAGTTTTGGCAAGGCAAATTTTTCAAAAATATATTTACGATAATCATTTTGTGCCATTACTATCTTCTCAACTTCCCTTGAGTGTGATGACATTATACGCAAAAGTTCTTGTGTCTCGTTTGTTTTGTTCATAATTCCTAATAATTTTTCTAAGTTTAATTTATATTGTGCAACGATTTCTCTAACTTGTGGGTATAATGCAGCAATGCCAATGCATTTTTGCAACCATGGAATAATATCATCTTTATAGCTAATACATTTATAACTTACTTGATTATCAGTAGAAAATTCACTAGCTTGCTTTCTATCTAATGTTAAATAAAGTAGAACGAAATTTATAGAGTTCTTAATCGCATAATTTTGATAACGAATAAGTTGCTTTTCTTGTTCTCCAGCATAAATTTTATTTTCAATGACAATAGCATGATTGTTTTTGTCTTTAATCAATATATCAATACGTCCACCTTCAGTATAGTCTTCGGTTATTTGTCCAATACAGTATTCAGAATTTGCAATTGCTGTTCCTGATTCAAGCTCAAAATGGGGTTCAACTCGTTTAACAATAGTTTCTAGAAAGCATCTTAGGAACTTATCTCTTAACCCATGATTTCCATTCGGATTTAGAAGTACTGCCAAAAATGCCGAGTGTAATCTGACCTCACTTGTTGAGAGTCCTAGTACACTGAATATATTGAAGTCTTCACCTCGTTTACGTTTCTCTTCTTGTTGCGTTTTGTCTCTAATAACAATTCGAGAAACTTGTTTTAATAAAGTCTCTAATTGTGTCATAGTATCGTTGTTTTTATTTTGTTATACCGTTATTCTTCTATCAAGTGCATTTGCGATTTTTTCGGATATTTTTTGTCCAGTTAATAATTCAATCCATAGCCATTGACCATTAGGATTACACTCTAAGAAAAAATATTTATTATCAGGTGTTACGATAAAATCAAATGCCCCAAAATTTAACCCCATAATTTTAAGAAAATCAAGACATTTTACTTCTATGTCATTTGGTAATGTAATAATCTCATGTTTGATATTGTAATCATAACCCTGTCTCCAATCAATTCTGCCTTGATTATCTTTCATGGCTTGTGAATCAATTTTACATGCGAAGACATTATTTTCTACAACTGTCACTCTCACTTCATATTCTTTTTCAATATAATTCTGTAAAAAACAAGCAGTTTGCGAAAAAGCATCTTCAGGAATATCTTCTAATGTGATTGAAGATATTTTATTAGAATAGAAAACGTATTGTTTATCATCTTCACACACAAGACTATCTCCGTCAATCGGTTTTAGTATTAAATCTGAAAACTGATTTCCAAACAGTATCACGTTTTTTTTTCTATTTGAAAAACAAGACGATGGGACACTAAATCCTACTTGTTGTGCTATTCTTGTTTGTAGCATTTTTGATGCGGCATATCTATCATTGATAATACTCCCAATAGAGAAAACATCTTTCAAGTAATACCGTATAAATGACAAGAAACCGGCTGCTTCATTTAAGTTTAGCTTATTTATCTCGTCTGTGCTTTTTACAAACAATTCTTTTGGATTCTCTGGCCGCCTATCCCAAATAGCTGTAACCTCAGAGCCTTTGACGGTCAAGCCACTACTTACATTCTTTATTACGAAATCGCATTTGGTGGAATCATTCCACCAGCAAAATTCATAATCAGTCAAAAGACATTCAGAATTTAAGCGGAACACAGGAGTACCCCTCTTATTCAGAATGTCAATAACTGGGGTAGGATGAACGTCTTCCTTGTTTGTAAAAATGAGAATCATTTTACATACTTTTGGTCGTCAATCTCGTTTTTCTTATCAGTCACCTGGGTTCTGCTATTAGTGGAAGTTTTTTTGACGGTACCACTTACCTTCAAACATCTAGTTCCTACAGTCCTTCCGCATTGAATCGGCATTGTTTGACTGATTGGATCATAATAGTAGACAATTGGAGTTTCGTCACATTCAATTTTTGTTGGTTGGGTAAATCCCATCAATAGGGGCATTGAGTTGCCTTGAATTTGTGTTTGGTTGTAAAGCATGATTTTAAGTCTAAAAGTTTATAATTATGTTAATTAACAAAGAAAAGGTGCGCGCTTGGGTTTTCTTTTGTACCTGTTAGGCTCTGGACTTGCCTAGTAACAGAAAGAAAACAGCTCACACCTCTTGATGTATCGGAGCAAGTGAATCCCGAGGGCTTCCTCTTGTCGATAGCATGAAGTGGTTGCGTTGCTGCTGGCCTCTGTTACGATAGGTGAATTGTCCAGATTCACAGGTACTGGCCGCATTACGCTTCCGCAAAATGTAGCATTATTGGCGTTATGGCTCTCTTGCCAGCCATTTAATGCGATGCAAATTTAAGCACAATAGTTTAAATATGCAACACTTGGTGAGCTGTTTTCGCACATTTTTTGCTATGAGTGCAAAATTAGTTTTGAATCGCAAAATGTGCAATGTCATATTTTGTTCAAGTGTGTTCACAAGAGTTAAAAAGAGTTTGATTTGTGAGTTTTGAAGAAAAATGTTACTTTTGCGGTTGTAATGAGCGGAAATAAACAATATGAAGAGTATGGTCAGTCGGGGTTCTTTGCGAGCCTTGATGAGAGTGGTGTTGGCGATGGCGAGTGGCGCCACATTGAGGAGGTTTACCGCTCAAATCATGGCATGACTCTTGTGTATAAGGCTCAACATTATGGAAAGCTCTTTGCCCTCAAATGTCTAAAAAAAGAATATTGTGATGACATCAATGCCATTGCGTTGCTTGAAAAGGAGTTTGACTTAGGCTTCAATCTTCGCCACAAGAATATTGCCTTGACGCTCGACTTCACCCATGTCGCGACACTCGGCAAATGTGTCGTGATGGAATGGGTTGATGGTGACACGCTTGAAGATTATGTGCGAAATCACGAACTGAGCAAAAACCAAGCGAAAAGTATTGCCCTTCAGCTATGTGACGCTGTTGAGTTTCTTCACAGTCATCAGGTGATACATCGTGATCTGAAACCGTTGAATGTGATGATTAGTGCTGTTGGGGAACAGGTGAAGGTGCTTGACTTTGGACTGAGTGATTCTTCGCGTTTCACATCATTCAAACAGCCTGCCGGCACACCTGGTTATGTCGCCCCAGAGTTACTTTCGGGCACGAGCAATGGCGACGTGCGCAGCGATATCTACTCGCTTGGTGTGATGCTTAGTGAGTTGCATCCGTCATTGGCAAAGGTGGCTCGTCGATGTATGGCGGCAAGTGCTGATGACCGCTACCAGAGAGTGTCGCAGGTGCGCAAGGCGTTGACTGACCGAAAAGGCCAGTGGTGGTGGGGTGTGGCATTGTCGCTCACAGTGATTGCAATAGTGATGTTGCTGTTGCTTCCAAGAACCAGCGAGAAAAAAGAGACTGCGGTTTTATCACCAGCCGACTCCGTTAGTGTGTATGAGAAAAGTAATAAAGACATCCTTGAAACAAACAAAGAGTTAGTCCCCAAAACTTTAGAAGAGCCTGTCCATACCCCAATAAATGAGAAGATTATCGTCGCCGATGAATTGACTGACAGGCAATCATCAAATATTGTCAATCAAAATCACATTAATGAGTGGGAGCTGATAGACCGCACAAAGTCAATGGCATTAAAGCTGTATGCCGAATACAAAAACACGATTGAAGACAAAAGCCTGAGTGATATAGAGAAAGCAAAAGCAAGCCGACAGTTTAGTCTAGAACTTGAAATGAGTGTACACAAAATAATTGAAGAAGCCCATATTGAAGATGCTGAAGAATGTAAAAGGCTAGAGGCAAGGGCTTTATCTGCCGCTCGCTTAGCAATAAAGAAGGCTATTGAGGTTGAGAATTGACATTTTCTCTTTCTCTCGCATTTTTAATTAGATCATATAGCTCGCCCACCGATTCTCTAGAGAGTTCATCTGTATTACTCATGTCCTCGTTGTTATAGGTGATAATCCACATGCTGTCGCTTGAAAGTCCCTTTCTCATCAATGACTGAGATATGCAGTCGGTTTCATAGGTTGTGGTGTCAAAAAAAAGAGTGAACCATTGTCCGCATGTTTTGGCAATAAAGAAGATGAATTCTTCATAGATCGCGACATCCCAGATGTAACAGTCATCAAAAACTGGTCGGTTAACTTTAAGGTGTTTTCCATTATAAATGATTTCATCCAAGTCGATTGGGGTTTCGTTATTTAGCAGTTTGTTGCGGACATAAAGGGTGGGGTAGTAGATGATTTTTGATTCTGTCTGAGGAAGATTTTTTTTGTTGATTTCGTCATAATAGTCGTTGTCTATAGCTATCGATAGGTAATCGTTATTATGGTTTTTGGGTACAGGAACGTCAATTACCAATCCTTGCATGAAGTATTCCATGTCACCGTCACGCAACACGATGTTCTTAAGACCAGAGGGTCTATCTTTTTTTGCACTCCCTGCTAATGCAAAGCAAATTAGAAGAAGTGTGAAGCAAACTTTCTTTTTCATGGCTGCAAAGCTAAATATAATTGTTGAGAATAGCAAATGTTCATTCGTGTTCACGATGGTTAAAGTTTGTGACGACGTGCTTGAAATATAGTATTTGTCACTATATTTGCATAAAGAATTTCATTATGACAGACGAAAAACGAAAAATAGAAAGCCTGTTAGCTCTTGTGGCGCAAAAGTCGGAGCATCCATTAAGTACGATAACCAATCTCAACTGTCTTGTGGCTGAGATTAAAAAAAGCACTAGCGAGAAGCTCAGTGTCTCTACCTTGCGGCGTCTGTTTGGCATGGTGGATAGTGATCATGAGCCATCAATCGGCACTTTAGACATTTTGAGTCGCTATGTGGGTTATCGAGGTTGGCGCGATTTTATTGCTCACGATGAAGGCTCTGATGCTCAGTCGCAGTTTGTTAACGAGAAATTGATTAGGTGTGACCAACTCAACGCTGGTGATATCGTGGAGCTTGAGTGGGCTCCAGCTCGCATGTGTAGGCTCTTGTGCTTGGGTTATGGTCGCTTTAAGGTGCTTTTGAGCATTAATTCCAAACTTGCCGAGGGCGACACACTATGCTGCAAGGTAGTGTGTGTGGGACAGCCTTTTGTGGCCACCGATGTGTTGCGTGGTGACCGTCTCGAGAAAGTTTATGTGGCTGGGAGTAAATTGGGGGTCAGTGCGTTGCGCTTGTTGAAAAAAGAATAGTCAATAAATAATGTGTGCCGCTTGTGGGGGCACACATTATTTAAAATATAGGTATAGCGTTCTATTATCCAAGGAAGCCGAGCAATACACCGGCGGCTACTGCCGAACCGATAACACCTGCAACGTTTGGTCCCATGGCGTGCATGAGGAGGTAGTTGCTTGGGTCGGCTTTGAGGCCCTGGTCGTTGCTGATGCGTGCCGCCATGGGCACAGCGCTCACACCGGCGTTGCCAATCAATGGGTTCAACTTCTTGTGCTTAGGCAGGATGAGGTTGAAGAGCTTCACGAAGAGGACACCCGAAGTGGTGGCGATGATGAACGCCATGAAACCAAGAGCGAAAATCTTGATGGTGTCGCTTGTGAGGAACTCTGTTGCCTGAGTGGAAGCACCCACGCACATACCCAGAACGATAGTCACCATGTCGGTCATTGCGTTGCTGGCAGTCTTAGCGAGGCGAGTCGTCACGCCACTCTCACGCAGCAGGTTTCCGAAGAACAGCATTCCGAGCAGTGGCAAGCCACTAGGCACGAAGAAGCAGGTGAGGATAAGTCCCACGATGGGGAAGATAATCTTCTCGGTCTGCGACACCTTGCGGGCGGGCTTCATGCGGATGAGGCGTTCCTTCTTGGTGGTGAGCAGTCGCATGATGGGCGGCTGAATCACCGGCACGAGCGCCATGTAGCTATAAGCCGAAACGGCGATGGCACCCATCAGGTTGGGGGCGAGTTTCGACGAAAGGAAGATGGCGGTAGGACCGTCGGCACCGCCAATGATGGCGATGGCGCCAGCTTGGTCGGGCATGAATCCCATAGCCAAGGCTACTATATAAGCACCAAAGATGCCGAACTGCGCGGCGGCGCCCACAAGCATGAGCTTGGGGTTGGCGAGCAGCGACGAGAAGTCGGTCATCGCACCGATTCCCAGGAAGATGAGCGGTGGGTACCAACCTTGACGCACACCCTGATAGAGGATGTTGAGCACAGACCCTTCCTCGTAGATGCCAATTTCGTTGCCTGGCTGGAAGGGGATGTTACCGATGAGGATACCAAAACCTATTGGCACCAGCAGCATAGGCTCGAAGTCGTGCTTGATGGCGAGGTAGATGAAGAACAAGCCCACGCACAGCATGATCAAGCTCTCGGGCGACAACGTGACGTTGTAGAAGCCCGTGAATTCCCAGAATTGCTTCAGGTTTTCAGCTATATTCAGTAGTACCATAGTGTTAAGCGATAATCATGATGGTGGTGCCCTCTTGAACCGACTCTTCGAGAGCTACGTTAATAGATTTCACTACGCCGTCCTTGCCTGCATGAATCTCGTTGCCCATCTTCATGGCTTCGAGGATGCAAACCACGTCGCTAGCCTTCACTTGCTGTCCTTCCTTCACATGGAGCTCCTTGATAACGCCAGGCAGTGGCGAAGCGATGACATGATCGCCTGCGGATGCGGTGGCTGCTGGTTTGGCTGCTGCTGGCTTGGCGGCGACAGGTGCGTCGCTGCTCGGTGCCACTTTCTTGATAACAGGCTTGATGGCCTTCTCTTCTTCGAGCTCAACGTCGTAAGCCACTCCGTTGACCTCGATGTGAGCGATATTGTTCTCAATGTCACCAACATTTACTTTGTATTCGTGACCATTGATTTTATATTTATATTCTTTCATTGATAAAACAAATTAAATGTTAGTGATAATTAATGATTGTCGTGATGCTCGGGCTTGTGGAGCAGCAGGTTGCCCTTCGAACCCCATGCGCTGTGAGCCTCGTGGCTGTGGTCGAAGGTAAGAACACCACTTTCCTCGTCGTGAGCGTTGAAATGCTGGTAGAGCGCCATGCAGATAGCTGCGATTGCCTCATCGTCGCCAGCTGGAGCTGCTTCGTTTGTGGCATCGGTGGCAACGGCTTTCTCGACAACTTCCTCTTCTTTCTTCTTGTCCTTGGCGGCAAACGCCTTGCCAAAGAGCTTGAAGAGGATGTAGAGCATGAGCAGAGCGCAGAACACTACTCCCATCGACATGAGGGTGAGCAGTATGCCCGAGGGGTCCTCGTCTTTGAACTTCTGGATGTTCTCGTTAACCGGGCGGGCGTTGAACTTGGCGGGAGAGATTGCTGTGGCCTCGGTTTTGCCGTCACGCACTTGCCACTCGGCGTTGTCGAAATCCCTGGAACCCTTGTGAAGGTCGATGGCTTCCTCGCTGATGCGGGCAAAAGACTGGTCGGCGGGCAGGTTGGCGGGGATAATGACCTCGTCAACAAGGTCTCCGTTCACGTCGTAGAGTGCGATGTAGTTGTCCTTTCCTGCCTCCAGCTTGAAGGGCAGGTGGAAGGTGCCCGCTGCGTCGTTGCCGTCGGCAAAGAACACCACATGCGAGCGTGGCTTGACTTTAGTGTCAACATCACCTCTAGGAATCACATAGATGCTGTCGCCATGCTTCTGGGCAAGCTCATTCAGGAGCTGATTGCGTTTCTTGTTGCTCTTCTGCTCCTCAGCCTTGAAATAGTTTTGAATGAAGTCTTGCTTGTAAGTGGTGATAAACATCTTCTCGATGGCGTTGGTGCTGTGCGAGGCGTTGAAAATCTCAATCCACGCCGAGCGGTTGCCATCTTGGTCAACATAGTTACTGTCGTTCTGCACCATCGCCTCGTTGATGCGCAGGTCAAGACGTCCTTGCGCGCTGGCGGTAAGGGCAGCGACAACAGCAATCAGTGTCAATAATATTTTCTTATTCATTTTACTGATGGTTGAATAGAAATTACAAAGGAATGTTGCCGTGCTTCTTGGCAGGGTTGTTGTATTTCTTGGTGCGCAGCTGCTCCAGGGCGCGAATCACGCGGAAGCGGGTGTTGCGAGGCTCAATCACGTCGTCGATGTAGCCATACTTGGCGGCATTGAACGGAGTGCAGAACAGGTCGTTGTACTCTTGCTCCTTCTCGGCGATGAACTTTTTGTTCTCTTCCATGATTTCTTTTGCCTTAGCCTCGTCGCCAGCCTCTTTGGCCTCGGCGGCGGCAGTCTTGGCAGCCTTCGACTCCTTGGCATAGAGAATGCCGGCGGCACCGGCGGCACCCATCACAGCGATTTCGGCGCTTGGCCAAGCGTAGTTCATGTCGCCGCGCAGCTGCTTGCAGCTCATCACGATGTGGCTGCCGCCGTAGCTCTTTCGCAGGGTGACAGTAACCTTGGGCACTGTGGCCTCGCCGTAGGCATAGAGCAGTTTGGCGCCGTTAAGAATCACGGCGTTGTACTCTTGACCTGTGCCAGGAAGGAAGCCAGGCACGTCAACGAGAGTTACCAATGGGATGTTGAACGCGTCGCAGAAGCGCACGAAACGTCCGCCCTTCTTCGAGGCGTTGACGTCGAGCACGCCAGCCATGTGCTGTGGCTGGTTGGCAACCACGCCCACGCTCTGGCCGTTGAAGCGTGCAAAGCCCACGATGATGTTCTTGGCGAAGTCGCGGTGAACTTCAAGGAACTCACCGTTATCAACGATGGCGCCGATAACGTCGTACATGTTGTAAGGATCGTTGGGGCTCTCGGGGATGATGTTGTTGAGAGCGTCCTCCACGCGGTCGATGGGGTCGTTGCACTCGCGGCGGGGTGCCTCCTCCATATTGTTGCTTGGCATGTAGCTCAATAGGCGCTTGATAGTGTCGATAACCTCATCCTCGGTGTCGCAGGCGAAGTGGGTGACACCACTCTTCTGTGCGTGAACTGTAGCGCCGCCCAGTTGCTCCTGTGTCACGTCCTCGCCAAGAACGGTCTTGACAACGGCGGGACCAGTAAGGAACATGAACGAAGTGCCCTTTGCCATCAATGTGAAGTCGGTGAGGGCGGGAGAATAAACCGCACCACCGGCACATGGGCCAAGGATAGCCGAAATTTGAGGCACTACGCCGCTGGCGTCGATGTTGCGCTGGAAAATCTCGGCGTAGCCAGCCAGCGAGTTGATGCCCTCGGGGATGCGTGCGCCGCCCGAGTCGTTAAGACCCACAATGGGAGCGCCCTGCTTCATGGCGAGGTCCATCACCTTGCACATCTTCCAAGCCATGGCCTCGCCCAGCGAGCCACCAATCACGGTGAAGTCCTGTGCGAAGACATAGACGAGGCGGCCGTCAACAGTGCCGTAGCCGGTCACCACGCCGTCGCCAAGGAACGACTTCTTCTCTTGACCAAAGTTGGTGCAGCGGTGCTGAACAAACATGTCAAGCTCCTCAAAGCTGCCTGGGTCGAGGAGCATATTGATTCTCTCACGGGCAGTGTATTTGCCCTTCTCATGCTGCTTGGCAATGGCCTTCTCGCCACCACCCACGCGTGCCTTGGCACGCATGTCGATGAGTTGCTGAATTTTTTCGAGTTGTTTACTCATTTTATTTGAATTGTATTAGTTATTTCGTTTTTTGTCAAACAATTCTCAGTGAAAATTTTGTGGTTTTGATTTTCACATTCGGGCGTTATATCAAACAACTTTAACAAACTGGCTAACAACATTAACAACATAATTATTTTGTTGTTTTGGTTGTTATTCAGTTGTGATTGTTGTTTTATATAACGGTATAACATTAGAGCTTGACACTTATTTATTTGGATCTTCGCAAAGCTCAACGAGAGCACCAGCCGAAGTCTTGGGGTGAACGAAAGCGATGTTCAAGCCCTCAGCACCCTTGCGGGGAGCCTTGTCGAGAACGCGGCCGTCCTTGTCCTGAATCTCCTGGAGTGCGTTGGCAACGCCGTCCTGCACGCAGAATGCGATGTGCTGGATGCCGCCACGACCACCATTCTTCTCGATGAACTTGGCGATAGCGCTGTCGGGGCTGGTAGCCTCAAGAAGCTCAATCTTGGTTTGACCCACCTTGAAGAAAGCGGTGCGCACGTGCTGGTCCTCTACCTCTTCGATAGCGAAGCATTTGAAACCGAGAAATTTCTCATAGAAAGGTATAGCCTCGTCAAGGCTGGTGACTGCTATACCAACGTGTTCGATGTGTGAAATGTCCATAAATAATTGTTGATAAGAAGTTTATATTATAAGTTAATTAATGATTTCGTAAAAAGACGTGCAAAGGTACAAATTTTTTATTTATATAAGGTGTAGAGAATGTATAATCTTTGTGAAAAATGAGACGAATAAATTAATTGAATGAAAACGTGACATGGTGGCAGATTTTGTCACTTGTTTGCGTTTTGTTTTCCCAGATGTGGCAGTAATAAGTTTGGCACGGAATTTGTTAAATGAAGTCATACAATTACGAACAATTGCAAACAATTCAATATAAACAACCAACTATAAATTGTTTTTAATTGTTTGATAAAAAAGAAACAGAAATTAATAACAAAAAACAGATACAATTATGGGAAAAATTATTGGTATTGATTTGGGAACAACCAACTCTTGTGTATCGGTTCTTGAAGGCAAGAACCCGGTTGTAATCCCTAACAGTGAAGGCCGTAACACCACCCCTAGCGTGGTGGCTTTTGTTGACGGCGGCGAACGTAAAGTAGGTGACCCTGCCAAGCGTCAGGCAATCACCAACCCCACCCGCACAGTCTATTCTATCAAGCGTTTCATGGGCGAGACCTATGACCAGACTCAGAAAGAGATTGAGCGAGTACCTTACAAAGTGGTGAACAACGGCAGCAACCAGCCCCGCGTGGAGATTGACGGCCGTCAATACACACCACAAGAGATTTCGGCAATGATTCTCCAAAAGATGAAGAAAACCGCCGAAGACTACCTTGGAACTACAGTTACCGATGCTGTGATTACCGTTCCTGCCTACTTCAACGACTCTCAGCGCAAGGCCACCAAAGAGGCTGGCGAGATTGCCGGTTTAAAGGTGCAGCGCATCGTGAACGAACCCACCGCTGCTGCTCTCGCCTACGGTCTCGACAAAGACCAGAACGACAAGCGCATCGCAGTGTTTGACCTTGGTGGCGGCACATTTGATATCTCTATCCTTGAATTGGGCGACGGCGTGTTTGAGGTGAAATCGACCAACGGTGACACTCACCTGGGCGGTGACGACTTCGACCAGCGCATCATCAACTGGCTTGCCGAGGAGTTCCTTAGCGACGAGGGCATCGACCTTCGCAAAGACCCGATGGCATTGCAGCGCTTGAAAGAGGCAGCCGAGAAGGCAAAGATTGAGCTTTCTAGCTCGATGAGCACCGAGATCAACCTGCCTTACATCATGCCAGTGAACGGCATTCCCAAGCACTTGGTTAAGACCCTGAGCCGCGCTAAGTTTGAGCAGCTGTGCGACGACCTTATCCAGAGCACCATCAAGCCCTGCGAGCAGGCGTTGCGTGACGCTAATATGAGTCCCAGCGACATCAACGAGGTGATTCTCGTGGGCGGCTCTACCCGTATTCCTGCCATCCAGCAGATTGTGGAGCGCTTCTTCGGCAAGGCACCCTCTAAGGGCGTGAACCCCGACGAGGTAGTTGCCGTGGGCGCCGCTATCCAGGGTGGCGTGCTTAGCGGTGACGTGAAAGACGTGCTGCTGCTCGACGTAGTGCCCCTGAGCGTGGGTATCGAGACCCTGGGCGGCGTGATGACCAAGCTTATCGACGCCAACACCACCATTCCAACACGTAAGAGTCAGGTGTTCTCTACCGCTGCCGACAACCAGCCTAGCGTGGAGATCCATGTGCTGCAAGGCGAACGCCCCATGGCACGCGACTGCAAAACTTTGGGTATGTTCCACCTCGACGGCATAGCTCCTGCGCCACGTGGCATTCCTCAGATTGAGGTGACCTTTGAGGTTGATGCCAATGGAATCATGAACGTGAGCGCCAAGGATAAGGCTACCGGCAAGGAGCAGAGCATCCGCATTGAGGCTTCGAGCGGTTTGAGTGACGCCGAAATCCAGCGCATGAAGGACGAGGCAAGCGCCAATGCCGCTGCCGACGCCAAGGAGAAAGAGCGCATCGACAAGATTAATCAAGCCGACGCGATGATATTCCAGACCGAGAAGAGCCTTAAAGACCTAGGCGACAAGTTGCCTGCCGACAAGAAGAGCCAGATTGAGACTGCCCTCGGCAAACTCAAAGAAGCTCACAAGAACCAGGACATTGACGCTATCGATGTGGCAATGAAGGAGCTTGAGGCAATCTTCCACGAGGCATCGCAGCAGATGTACAACCAAGCTGGTGGCGCGCAAGGCGGTCCAGGTGCGGGCTTCAACCCCGGTGCTGGTTTTGACCCAGGCGCAGCAGGCTTTGGTGGAGGAAATCCAGGAGCAGGCCCACAAGGCGGCAACAATCAAGGCGGCGACGGCGCACAAGATATTCCTTACGAGGAAGTGTAATACACTCTGACAAATAATGGGTCCCATGACACCTTATGATGCCATGGGGCTCTTGTTTTACTGGCAAATAGGAAATAAAAATGAAAAACTTCGCATTTCATTTTGTATTTCAACGGATTTGCAGTAATTTTGCACGCTCAAAAAAAGCAACTAGAGAATTTATTGCAATAAAATACTTATAAAGAAAGAAATGAACGTAACATTAGACAAAACCGGTAACGTGACAGGTGTGCTCACGATATCGTTGGTTGAAGAAGATTATCAAGCCGAAGTTAAGAAGCAATTGTCACATTTGAATCGCGTGCGTCCTCTCAAGGGCTTCCGTCCAGGTCATGTGCCAGCGGCATTGCTCAAGAAGCAATATGGCGGACAAGTGACAGCCGAGGTGGTAGATGAGGTTGTTAGCCGCGAGCTGACTAAATACATTCGTGAGAATAACCTTGACTTGCTTGGCGAACCCATGCTTTCAAAAGACACTAAGGTAGATTTGGTAGGCGAGAAGAACTTTGATTTCAAGTTTGACCTCGGCTTCGCCCCAGAGTTTGAGATAAAGCTCGACAAGCGCGTGAAAATCCCTTATTACACCATTGAGGTCAGCCAGGAGATGATTGACAAGCAGAATGAGGCCTACAAAAAACGTTTTGGCACCCAGGTGCCTGGAGAGGTTTCTACCGAGGATGCCTTGCTTCGCGGCTCGCTCACTGAGCTTAACGAGGACGGCACCGCTAAGGAGGATGGTATTAAGGTAGAGAGAACTATCATCTCTCCAAAATATCAGAAAGACGAAGACGAGAAAGCTAAGCTCATTGGCTTGAAAGTTGCCGACGAGGTGACAATTAATCCTTATAAGGGTGCTGGAGGCAATATCACCGAGCTTGCGTCGATGCTCGCAGTTGATAAGGATAAAGCTGACGTGAAGAGCGACTTCACTTTCAAGGTTGACGAGATTCTAGTGAACAAGGACGCCGAGATGGGCCAAGAGCTCTATGACATGGTGCTTGGCAAGGATGTCGCCAAGAGTGAGGAAGAATATCTGGCAAAGATTAAGGAGATGCTCGCCGGTCAGTTGAAGAGCGACAGCAACTACCGTTTCACTATCGATGCCGAGACTGTGCTTAAGAAGAAAGTTGGCGACCTGGAGCTCCCCGACGACTTCCTGAAGCGTTATCTGCTCTCGACCAACAAAGAAGCCGACGCCGCTAAGATTGAGGAAGAATATCCCCGCACACGTGAGGAGATAGTTTGGCAACTCATCAAGGAGAAGATCGCTAAGGCCTACGACGTGAAAATCGAGAAAGAGGACCAGATGCGCCTCGCTCGCATCTTTGCTTCGCAGCAGTTTGCGCAATATGGCATTGGCAACGTCCCCGACGAGACTCTCGACCGCTATGCCGGCGAGTTGATGGAAAACAAGGACTACGCCCGCGAGATTTCGCGCCGTGCCTTTGAGGACAAGGTGTTTGCCACTATCCACGATAGCGTGTCGCTCACCGAAAAGAGCGTCTCGGTAGAAGAATTCAACAAACTCTACGAGGAGAAATAATGTGATACACATCTTAGAGATAACATGTGTGGCGGCTTGATTTAGTTGCCACACTTTTTTTAGATAGATTAGGCTGCGTCTCGGCAAAGTCCAAGCAAGCTTGACTTTGCTCTCAACTTGCACTAATTTTGTGAAATATCGTTTAAAAAAGGGACAAAATTTGTGTAAATGAGAAAATTTTGCTATCTTTGAAAATAAAATCACTAAAACAATATAGAAAAATGAAAAACGACTTCAGAAATTTTGCAGTAAACCATTTGGGAATGAATGGTTTGGCACTTGACCAGTATGCTCAATCAACTATTGAAAGCAGTTATATCTCACCTACTATCATCGAGGAGCGCAAGTTGAATGTTGCGCAGATGGATGTGTTCTCTCGCTTGATGATGGACCGCATCATCTTCCTGGGCACTCAGATTGACGACTATACCGCCAACGTGATCCAGGCACAGCTTCTCTATCTCGACAGCGCCGACCCCGGCAAGGACGTGTCAATTTACATCAATTCTCCTGGCGGCTCGGTGTATGCCGGTCTGGGAATCTACGACACCATGCAATATATCCAGAGTGATGTGACTACCATCTGCACTGGCATGGCTGCTTCGATGGCAGCAATTCTGCTCGTTGCCGGCGAGAAAGGCAAGCGCTATGCCCTCAAGCACAGCCGCGTGATGATTCATCAGCCCATGGGCGGCATCCAAGGTCAGGCGTCCGATATCGAGATTACAGCCCGTGAGATTCAGAAACTCAAGGAGGAGCTTTACAACATCATCTCTACTCATTCGGGCCAGCCCTACGACAAGGTGTATGCCGACAGCGACCGTGACTACTGGATGACCTCGCAGGAAGCTCTTGACTATGGCATGATTGACAAAGTGCTTGAGAAGGCGAAATAACTCTAAACTATGAACTGTCAAACTTATGGCAAAAAGACAAGATTTGAGATGTGATTTTTGCGGTCGCGGTCAGAATGAGGTCGATCTTCTCATCCCTGGCATGAACGGTTGCATCTGTAACGAGTGTGCCGAGAGAGCCAGCGAACTGGTAAAAGAGTATTTGGGTTCGTCGGGCGAGAGGATGTTGAGCGACATCAAGATGAGTGAACTTCCCAAGCCCAAAGAGATAAAGGAGTATCTCGACGAATATGTGATAGGGCAGGAGAGTGCCAAGAAGTATCTCTCGGTGGCGGTCTATAATCACTATAAACGCTTGGCGCAGAGCAAAGATGACATTGATATCGAGAAGTCAAACATCATCATCGTTGGTCCCACTGGTACTGGCAAGACCTTGCTCGCCAAGACCATTGCCAAGCTTCTCAAGGTTCCTTTCGCTATTGTTGACGCCACAGTGCTCACCGAGGCTGGCTATGTGGGAGAGGACATCGAGAGTCTGCTGGTTAGGCTCTTGGCGGCTTGCGACTATAACGTGAAAGAGGCTGAGCGCGGCATCGTCTTCATCGATGAGATTGACAAGATTGCCCGCAAGAGCGACAACCCGTCCATCACCCGCGATGTGAGTGGAGAGGGAGTGCAGCAGGGTCTGCTCAAGCTGCTTGAAGGGTCGGTAGTCAATGTTCCACCCCAAGGCGGCCGCAAGCATCCCGAGCAGAAGATGATACCCGTTGACACCAAGAACATACTCTTCATTTGCGGCGGAGCATTTGAGGGCATTGAGCGCAAAATTGCTTTGCGCCTCAACACCCACGTGGTGGGTTATGGTGCCGGCAATCATGTGAGCAAGGCCGATCAGGACAAGCTGCTGCATTATGTAGCCCCTCAAGACCTGCGCTCCTACGGCTTGATACCCGAGATTATAGGCCGTCTTCCTGTGGTCACCAATCTTGAGCCTCTCGACCGTGATGCCTTGCGACGCATCTTGGTGGAGCCAAAGAATGCCATCGTCAAGCAATATGAGAAGTTGATGCTGATGGACGGCATCCAGTTCAGCGTCACCGACGACGCCCTTGATTTTGTCGTTGATAAGGCTATAGAATACAAGCTTGGCGCGCGAGGGTTGCGCTCTATCTTCGAGACCATCATGATGGACGTGATGTATAGCTATCCGTCATCTAAAAAGAAGAAGTTTGAACTCACCTTAGATTTTGCCCGCGAGCAGCTCGACAAGTCAAACTTTGCATTAATTGCATCTTCGATGTAAAAATTCTCTGATTTATTTTCGCTGATTGAAATATTTTCTTTATATTTGTGACGTAAACAACAAAAAACCTTAAGACTATGGCAGATAGAGAGCAGTTGGTGGCAACACTGAAGAAATATTTTGGTTTTGACACATTTAAGGGTCAGCAAGAGCAAATCATGCTGAGTCTTATTAATAAGCACGACACTTTTGTGCTCATGCCCACAGGTGGTGGCAAATCATTGTGCTACCAGTTGCCGTCATTGTTGATGGAGGGCACTGCTATAGTTATTTCTCCACTTATTTCCCTGATGAAGAATCAGGTTGACGCGATGCGAAACTTCAGCGATGAGGACGGCATTGCGCATTTTCTCAACTCCTCACTCAACAGGCAGGCTATCGACCAGGTGAAAGAAGATATCCTAGCCGGAAAGACTAAGCTGCTCTATGTCGCTCCCGAGTCATTGACCAAGGAAGAAAATCTTGAGTTCTTCAAGATCGTGAAAATTTCGTTCTACGCCATCGACGAGGCTCATTGCATCTCGGAATGGGGTCATGACTTCCGACCCGAGTATCGCCGCATCCGTCATTTCATTAATGAGATAGGAGTGAGGCCAATAATCGCTTTGACGGCGACTGCCACCTCCAAGGTTCAGCATGATATCCAGAAAAACCTGGGAATCATGGATGCCAATGTGTTTAAGTCGTCATTCAACCGCACCAATTTATATTATGAGGTAAGGCCAAAGACCAAAGACGTAGATAAGGACATCATCAAGTTCGTTAAGACTATGTCGGGGAAGTCGGGTATCATCTACTGCCTGAGCCGCAAGAAAGTGGAGGAACTTGCCACTACGCTAAGGGTTAACGACATTAAGGCGCTAGCTTATCACGCTGGTATGGACAGTGCCACTCGCTCTGCCAATCAGGATGCCTTCTTGCTTGAGGATGTGGATGTTATCGTGGCAACGATAGCGTTTGGTATGGGTATTGACAAGCCCGATGTGAGGTTCGTGATTCATTATGACATCCCTAAGAGCCTTGAGGGCTATTATCAGGAGACCGGGCGCGCCGGTCGTGACGGTGGTGAGGGCCAGTGCATCACATTCTATGCACAAAAAGACCTCGACAAGCTGCGCAAGTTCATGCAAGGCAAGCCTGTTGCCGAGCAGGAGATTGGCAAGCAGCTTCTTGCCGAGACAGCCTCCTATGCCGAGACCTCGGTGTGCCGTCGCAAGACGTTGCTCCACTATTTTGGCGAGGAATATCCCGAGGACAATTGCCACAACTGTGACAACTGTCTGCATCCACGCAATCGCATTGAGGCCTGTGTTGAGCTATGCGACGCTCTGGAGACTATTCTCAAACTGAAAGAGAAATTCAAGGCCGACCATGTGATAGATGTGATGACAGGCGAAATGACCAATGAGGTGAAGTCTTATCTTCACGATAAAGTTGACATGTTTGGATGCCAAAAGGACAAGTCGCCAAGATTCTTGAACGCTGTAATCACTCAAGGTATCATTGCCGGATATATCGACCGTGATATTGAGAATTACGGTCTGTTGAAAGTCACCAAACGTGGCAAAGAATTCCTAGAGACACCATCGTCGTTTATGGTGGCTGAGGACCGAGACTTCTCGCTAGTGGAGGATAGTGAAATGAGGGGTGGCACGAGTGCCATCGACAGCGAGCTGTTCAGTATCCTCAAGAGTCTGCGCAAGAAGACTGCGTCAAAACTCCAGCTTCCTCCTTACGTGATTTTCCAAGACCCGTCACTTGAGGCGATGGCTACCACTTACCCCATTACAATGGAGGAGCTGCAAAACATTCCAGGCGTGGGCGCCGGCAAGGCAAAGCGCTATGGTGCCGAGTTCCTCGAAATCATCAAACGCCATGTCGAGGAGAATGAGATAATTCGCCCCGAGGACATGCGTGTGAGGACTGTCGCCAACAAGAGCAAGCTGAAAATCTCGTTGATTCAGAGTATTGATCGCAAAGTGCCACTCCGCGACCTAGCCCAGTCGAGAGGGCTGGAGTTTGACAAAATGCTCGACGAGATAGAGGCTATCGTCTATTCAGGGACAAGAATAAACATCGATTACTGCATCCTCGAGGAAATGGACGAAGAGCACATGGAAGATATATTCGAGTATTTCAAGGAGAGTGACAGCGATCGCCTGTCGGTGGCCATCGAAGAGTTAGGAGATGAATACACCGAGGAAGAAATACGCCTGGTGCGCATCAAGTTCCTCAGCGAGATGGGAAACTAAATGCGCTTCGCGCGGCCTCTTAAATTAACTAAATTTAAAATTCAAATTATAATTTCACTATTATAATTACGTTATTTCTATTGTAATTAAACGAAAAATGCGATTAAACGAGACAGGGCTAAGTTTGCTTAAAGCTTTGCGAGCGTGAGCATTTTATTTAAAATCCAGATTATTGATAGTTATGAAACTTAAAGTCTTTTTTGGCGCTCTAGCACTTGTGGGAGTAGCGACCCTCGCAATTGCTGCCACCGACCCTGTGTTGATGAAAATCAACAATAAAGAGGTGAAACTGTCGGAGTTTGAGTATCTTTACAAGAAGAATCTTGAGCAACAAGTTAACAAAGAGAGTATCGACGAGTATGTGGACCGTTTTGTGAACTATAAACTTAAGGTGGCTGAGGCCGAGAGACTCGGCTATGACACCTTGCAATATATTAAAAAAGAGATAGATGGCTACAAGGAAGACATGCTGTCGCCATTCCTCACCGATACCGAACTTCAGGAGCAACTTGTAAGAGAGGCTTACGAGAGGATGAAAACCGATGTTGATGTGAGCCACATAATGCTGTCGAGAGGCAGGAATAAAGCCGAGGAGAAGAAGCAGATCGCCATGATGGACAGCATCAGGAATTGCATCCTCAGTGGCGAAGACTTCAACGAGCTGGTGATGAAATACTCTGTTGACCGCTCAAAAGAGAATAATAAGGGCGAGTATGGCTTCATAAGCAGTGGCGTCTTTCCCTACGATTTCGAGAAGGTGGTTTATGACACACCGCTCGGAGAGCTGTCTAAGCCATTTGTCACCGACTATGGTGTTCACATGGTAAGAGTTAATGGCTACCGCCCCAACGACGGCCAGGTGGAGGTTGCCCACATCTTGAGGCTCTTCCCCAAGTCGAGCGGAGTGACCGAGGAAGAGAAGCAGGCGGTGAAAGCAAAAATTGATTCAATTTACAATTGCATTTTGAAGGGTGAGAACTTCGATGATCTTGCCAAGAGCTATTCTCAGGACTTTAAGACAGCACGCGATGGTGGCAAACTGCCGCCCTTTGGCCGCAATTACATGGTCAAAGCATTTGAGAATGTTGCCTACAGCCTTCCCGAGGGAGTTATATCCGAGCCCTTCGAGACCCCCTATGGCTATCACATCATCAAGAAGATCAAGAATATACCTCTTGGAACCATTGACGACTGCCGTGAGGCGATAGAGAAGAAGATTGCCAGCGACCAGCGCTCCATGATGCCTATCGAGAGCCGATGCGAGCAAATCCTCAAGGAGCAGAACTACAGAAAGACCGATGGGCTTAAAGACTATCTCCTTCAAGAGATGAAGAAACATGGCGGCTTCGACTCTACCTTTGTCACCGATGTAATGGCCAAGTCTAATTACACCATGTTCACCTATGGCAACGGCATCAAGGCACCCTTGTCGCTGCTGGCACCAGCTATTAACCCCAAGACCAAGGTGGCGAGCGACGAGATAGCGGCTGCTGTCCTCGACGCTAGTGTTGATCGTGTGGCACGTCAAGAAATCATGAAATACTACAGCGACAACATCGTTGATCTCAACCCCGATTACCGCAACCTGCTCAACGAGTACCGCGACGGCACTCTGCTCTTCGAGGTGATGTCAAGAGAGGTGTGGAACAAGGCGAAGAGCGACTCTAAGGCGCTGGAAGACCGTTTTGAGGCTAACCGCTCTAAATATCAGTGGGATGAGCCACGCTTCAAGGGCGTGATGATATGCGCTAAGAACGACTCGATAATGAACGAGGCGATGAAGATGTACCGCACTATTAGCTCACAGCCCGAAGACACCATCACTAGTGCCCTCAACAAGAAGTTTGGCCGCAACATCAAGATGGTGCGTTCGGTATCTAAACGTGGCGACAACGAGATGATTGACTACATCGCCTTTGGCGGCAAGCACGTGGAATCGACCTATCAGGGATATCCCGTCTTCGGCATCCTCTTCGGCAAGAAGATAGAGCAGCCCGAGGAGATGAGCGACGTGAAGGGGCTCGTCGCCAGCGACGCGCAGGACGCCCTCGAAGAGCAATGGCTCGCCGACCTCCACAAGCGTTACAAAGTCACTGTCGATAAAAAGGTGCTCAATCAACTCAAGAAAAAGTATAAATAACACTTCTTTCATTAAGATAAAGAGCCTTGTTGCCTGTCGCATCAAGGCTTTTTTTGTAGATATACAATATTATTAAGCTTAATTAAAGGAAATAAATTTTGAGAAATCGATAAAAATCAAGAACTTTGCAGATTAATTGGAAAATTAGGCATTAACGATAACTCAAAAGAACTATAATATATATGAAAATCAGAACATTGCTATGTTGCTTGATGTCGATAGTGGCATTGGGCATGAGTGGTCAAAACAACGTCGCCGAGGAGGTGGCATGGGTGGTTGGTGATGAGCCAATCTTCAAGAGTGATATCGAGGAGCAGTATCAGCAGGCACTATATGAGCGCGTCGCCATCGACGGCAACCCTTACTGTGTCATCCCCGAGCGCATGGCGATTGAGAAGCTCTTTCTGCATCAGGCAAAGATTGACACTGTAGAGATTTCTAACTCTACCGTGGTGCAGAGTGTGGATTCTCGAATCAATTACTTCATTGCCAATCTGGGGTCGCGCGAGAAGGTAGAGGAGTATTTCCGCAAACCGATGCCAGAGTTGAGAGAGCAGCTCATGGATGTGGTCAGGGACCAATATACCATTCAGGAAGTGCAGCGCAAGCTCACTAGCAACGTCAAGGCCACGCCAGCCGATGTCAGGAAGTTTTTCAACACTATTCCCCAAGACTCATTGCCGATGATACCCCAGCAGGTGGAGGTGAAAATCATCACCATCAACCCGGTAATTCCACAGCAGGAGATTGACGACGTGAAAGCGCGCCTTAGGGAATACACCCAAAAGGTGAATGATGGCGAGATGGAGTTCTCGACACTGGCGATTCTTTATAGTGAGGACGGCTCTTCGACCTACGGCGGAGAAGTGGGATTTCGCGGACGTGCCGAGCTGCTGCCCGAATATGCCGCAGCCGCATTCAACCTTAATGACACGAAGCGAGTGTCGAAAATCGTGGAGACCGAGGCTGGCTTCCACATCATCCAGCTCATTGAGAAACGTGGCGACCGCGTGAATACCCGTCACATCCTGCTGCGTCCCAAAATAGCCCAAAAAGACATCGACGACGCCATAGTTAAGCTAGATTCCCTGCGCACCGACATTCTCGCTCAGAAGAATGGCATCACCTTCGAGAACGCAGCGCTATTTATCTCTCAGGACAAGGATTCTAAGAACAACAACGGCGTGATGCTCAACGAGAAGGAGCACAGCAATATGTTTGAGATGGCCGATCTCCCCTCGGAGGTGGGCAAGGTGGTAGCAACATTGCAGCCAGGCGAAATCTCAATGCCTTTTGTGATGATGAACCCCAAGACCAACCGCCAGCAAGTGGCTATCGTGAAACTCTCGAAGCGCAATGAGGCACATCGTGCCGACTTTGCCGACGACTATCAGGTTCTGAAAGACTTATATGAGAATCACAAGCGCCAGGAGATAATTGAGAAATGGGTTAAAGATAAGCAAAAGACCACTTACGTCTATATCGAAGAGGGCTGGCGCAACTGTGAATTCCAATATGACTGGTTGAACAGCAATAAGGAGTGAGTGCAGAGTGGAGAGTGGAGAGTGCTCGAATGCTCGAATGCTCGAATGCTCGATTTCTCGAATGCTCGATTTCTCGATTTTTAAACTTAAGACTAATAACTAATGAGAGGTGTGACGCGTGTGCTGTTTTTGATGATATGTGTGTTGGTGGCGACTGTTTCGTGGCGCGCCAATGCCCAGGCGGTTGCCGCGCGCAGTGGCGCCACCACGCCTCACCTGCGACGCATCACGCCCATCATCCCCGATGCTAATCGTTTTGACCCTGGCAAGGTGTTTCTCGAGAATGCCGACGTGCTTGTCGCCGACGAGAATCGCAGCACCGAATATCGTGTGCTTCGTGGCAATGTTCGGTTTCGCCGTGGCGACATGACATTGAGGTGCGACAGTGCCTACTTTTTTGAAGCGACCAGTTCTCTCGATGCCTTTGGTCATGTGGTGATGAACCAGGCCGACACGATGACAGTGTATTGCGACCGAATGTACTATTTTGGCGATGTGGAGGTGGCAAAGCTCAGGCGTAATGTGCGGGTGGTGAACAGTTCGATGACCGTCACCACCGACAGCCTTGACTATGATATGTTCAACAATGTGGCGCGCTACTTTAGCGGCGGTACTGTGGTTGATAAGTCGGGAACCCGCATCACGTCGAGTGTGGCTCGCTATGAGCACGACACCAAGAAGGTGCAGTTCACCTCTAAAGTACACATGAAAAACGACAAGATGGAGCTCTTTACCGATATCCTCGACTATGACATGCGCACTCACATCGCCACCATCGAAGACGAGACAAAGATTGTGTCGCTTGCCGATGGACACACCATCTATACCTCGAGTGGGTGGTACAATATGTCGAGCGAGGAAGGCACGCTATATAACCGCTCTACCATCAAGGCAAAGGACGGTCAGACGATTGTTGGCGATGTGGTGTATTACGACCGCAAGAACGATAAAGGCCAGGCTCAGGGCAATGTGGTGCTCACCGATGACAAGACCCAGCGCACCCTCACTGGCGATGTGGTTGACTATGACCGCAAGAACGGCATAGGCAAGGCGCGTGGCAACGTTGTCATCACCGACGAGAAGAACAAAGTGATACTCAAGGGTGACGTGGGGTACCATAACGAGAAGACCAAGGAGTCATACGTCACCGAGAATGCCTTAGCGAGGGAGTTCTCACAAAAAGACACTATTTATATCCATGCCGACACGCTGCGCACCGTCACTGCCGATAATGACAAAAGAGTGCTTATAGCCAACAAGTATGTGCGTTTCTACCGCAAGGACTTGCAGGGAGTGTGCGACTCGGCGGCGGTGAGCGAGCAAGACTCCATTCTCAACCTCTATCGCCATGCGGTGATATGGAGTGAGGGGCGACAGATTAGCGGTGAGGAGATAAATGTGCACGTGCAAGATTCGGTTGTGGATTGGGCTACCTTGCCAAAACCAGGAATGCTGATAGAGCATTTGGGCGAGGAATATTACAACCAGCTCAGTGGCCGCACGATGAAGGCGACATTTGAAAATCAGGAGCTGAAACAGCTTGACGTGAGCGGTGATGTGGAGGCACTTTTCTATCCCATGGAGAATGACTCCTCCTACAACAAGCTGGTGAACGCCAATAGCGCCTACCTCACGATAAACATGAAGCCCAAGCAGGAGGTGGAGAAGATAAAGATGTGGCCCGATGTCACGGGAAAAGTCATCCCGCTGTTCCTTGCCAAGCGGTCGGACTTGCGGCTTGAGAAGTTCCGCTGGTATGATTCCATCCGTCCTAAGGAGCCATATGATGTGATGGTGGTAAGTGACGAGATGCGCCAGATTTTTGGCGAGGTGGTGGCGACGCGTCGAACCTCAGTGATACACTAAGAATAACCACTAAAATGCGATTAAGCGAGAAAAAATCAAACAAAGACAACAAAACCATACAAAAACAACAAAAAATTTTCTTAGTTGACTTTGTTACTCTTTGTTGGTCTTCACAACAATAACTTTTTTCACTAAGAATTGTTTTTAATTGTTTGACAAAATAACTATGAGTGATGTGATAAAACTGTTGCCCGATTCGGTCGCCAACCAGATTGCCGCTGGTGAGGTGATACAACGCCCCGCTTCGGTGATTAAGGAGCTGGTGGAGAATGCCGTAGATGCTCAGGCAACGAATATTCAGATAATTCTCAAGGATGCAGGCCGCACCTTGATACAGGTGATTGACAACGGTGTGGGCATGAGCGACACCGATGCCCGATTGGCTTTTGAGCGTCACAGCACGTCGAAGATTCGTCAGGCCGACGACCTTTTCTCGTTGCAGACTATGGGTTTCCGCGGCGAGGCGTTGGCGTCGATAGCTGCCATCTCGCACATCGAGCTCCGCACCTGTGCCCGTGGCGCGCAGCTGGGCACCAAACTGCTTATTAACGCCTCGCACTGCGAGTCGCAAGAGCCTGACGTGTGTCCTGCGGGCTGCAATTTCATGATTAAAGACTTGTTCTTCAACGTCCCTGCACGCCGCAAGTTCTTGAAAAGCAATCAGGTGGAGTTGAGCAACATTATCAAGGAGTTTGAGAAGCTCGCCCTCGTCAATTATAATATTGATTTCACTGTCACCCACAACGGCAATGTGCTGTATATGCTCAACGGTGGGACATTGAAGCAGCGCATTATCGCCCTGTTTGGACATAACATCGACCAGCAGCTCATTCCGCTGAACGTAGATACCACCTTGGTGAAGATCTCGGGCTTCATCGGCAAGCCCGAGAGTGCCCGCAAGCGCAATGCGATGCAGTTTTTCTTTGTCAATGGCAGGTATATGCGGCATCCTTACTTCCACAAGGCGGTGCTCTCGTGCTACAACGAGCTGATTCCCGATGAGTCGCAGCCAAAGTATTTCTTGGTCTTGGACGTTGCCCCGGAGACTATTGACGTGAACATACATCCCACAAAGACCGAGATAAAATTTGAGAACGAATTGCCGATATGGCAAATTATCTCGGCTGCTGTGAAAGAGACGCTAGGGCGCTTCAGCGTGGTGCCGTCAATCGATTTCGACAGGGAAGACGCTCCCGAGATTCCCTCTTTCACGTTGCCTCACACCTCACGTGCGCCCGAGATTGCTGTTGACAAGAGCTATAACCCCTTCAAGCAGCAGGCAGGCTCGCATGGTGGAGGCTACTCCCCACAGCATAGCGACACCCTGCCTAACTGGGAGGAACTCTATAAGAACTTCGAGAAGTCGAAGCAAGAGGGGCTTGACGAGATAGGGGAGTTGCCGCTTTCTACCGACGCGCCCGCATTGGAAAATTCTGTCCCTGCCGACGACGAGATGCAGGGCATGATGCAGCTGGCTGGCCGCTACCTGCTCTCTCTCTCGCAAGAAGGGGTGGTGATTCTTGACCAACATCGTGCTCACCTGACGGTGCTCTATGAGCGCTTGATGGATCAAATCGGCGGCATGAATGTGGTGTCGCAGCGGGTGCTGTTCCCCGAGATTATGCACTTGACGGTGGCGCAGAATGCCGTATTTGAGGAGATAGAGCCTGAACTTGAGAAGGCGGGCTTTGGACTGTCGCGACTTAGCGGTGGTGACTGGTCAATAAACTCGGTGCCGCCAGGTCTCGACAATATCGACATCATTGAGCTGCTCAACGAGGTGATAACATCGGTGAGTGGAGTGAGTGTTAAAGACAAGGTGTTTGAGAAAATAGCCCTGACTATAGCGTCGAGAGCCGCCATCCCTTACGGTCGCCAGCTCAACGAGCAAGAGATGAAAACTCTAATCGCCGACTGGCGCAAACTGAAAAACACTAGATACACCCCATCGGGAAAAACGATTGCTAACATCCTCACCTTAGACCAAGTGGCTAAAATGTTTTAGTCATTCGCTGTTGCTCGCTAGTTAGCCGCTCGACTGATGCGGGATAAAACGTTAGTTTCTAGCTGTTTGTGGTTGTTTGGTTAGCAGCGCTTTCGAGTTTTAGCAAGAAGAGTTTTTTATCTACACCGCTGGAGTAGCCTCCTGTGGTGCCGTCGCTGTTGATTACTCTGTGGCAGGGGATGATGATGGGGATGGGGTTGGCGCCGTTGGCTTGCGCTACGGCTCTGGTGGCTTTCACGTCGCCCACTTTTATTGCCTCTTCCTTGTAACTTATAGTGGTGCCGTATGGTATGGAGCGCAAAGCGTCCCACGCCTTCAGTTGGAAGTCGGTGCCCGTGAGATGCAATGGCAGTGAGAACTCCCGTCGATTGCCCTCGAAATACTCGTTGAGCTGCCTAACGCAGTTGTTAAGCAGTGGGGTAGTGGCGTGGCACAGCTCCAGCTTCATCTTGGCCGCCAGAGCGGAGAAATCAACCTCGCCAAACTCAATCGCTGCGATACCTAGGCTCGATGCCGCTATAGTGAGTTTCCCCACGGGACAGTCTATTACAATACAATTCAGCTTCTTCTCATTAACGGGCTTGATTTCAAGCTCTTGTGCCTTGTTCATCATAAACTGATAGGCCTCGGCGTAGTCGTTCCTTATCACACCATCGAGGATGGCATCTTTTATGGCATCCTTGATAATACCCACTGGGCGTGAGGGGGCGAGCCCGAAGGTGTCCATAATCTCCTGACCGTCAACTGGCGGCTGGAAGTTGCGCACACGGTCTTTCTCCTCAATATCGATTATTTTCTGTTTGACAAGTTCATAGTTTTCGCGGAAGCGTTTCACCTTCTCCTGGTTTTTGCTGGTGATGTCGGCACGGCACAGTGTCATTAGGTCGTCAATGTCGTCGCCCGCCTCAAAGAGCATGCGGCGCACTGCCGAGTCGGTCACTTCCTCCTCGACGAGGGCGATGGGCCGCATGTGCAGCCCCACGAGCTTCTTGACATATTTCATGTGCTCGTTAAGAGGCAGCCGCATCTTAGCAAAGATGCGCGGAATCATTTTCTCCCCGATAAAGTTGTGGTTGTGGAAAGTCCATCCCTGCTTCTCGTCCCAGTGCTTAGTGGCTGGCTTGCCAATGTCGTGGAAGAGTGCAGCCCACCGCAGCCACTCGTTGTCGCTCTGAGCTGCCACATTGTCGAGCACCTGCATAGTGTGCAGGAAATTGTCCTTGTGGCCGCGGCCGTTCACTGTTTCCACTCCTTTGAGTTGCGCCAGCTCAGGGCAGATGAGTGGCAATAGCCCGCTCTTGTCGAGCAGGAAGAAGCCTCGTGACGGCACTGGCGAGCGCATGATTTTCATGAGCTCGTCGGCGATGCGCTCACGGGTGATAATCTTGATGCGGTTAGCATTGCGCTTGATGGCGGCAAATGTTGCTTGCTCAATTTCAAAGCCCAACTGGGTGGCAAACCTCACTGCACGCATCATGCGCAAAGGGTCGTCGCTGAAGGTGATGTCGGGATTTAGCGGGGTGCGAATGAGCTTGCGCTCCATGTCGCCAATTCCGTCGAATGGGTCAAGCAATTTGCCCCAATTAACGCTATTCACCGAAATCGCCATCGCGTTGATGGTGAAGTCGCGACGGCGCTGGTCGTCGTCGAGAGTGCCGTCTTCCACGATAGGATTACGGCTGTTGCGGTTGTAGGACTCGCGACGCGCTCCCACAAACTCAAGTTCCATGCCCATCGCCTTGACCTGCGCTGTGCCATAGGTCTTGAATACCGACAGATGCGACTTTTTGCGGCCTATCTTGCTTGCAACGGCTTTGGCAACCTCGATGCCGCTGCCCACGGTGACAAAGTCGATGTCCTTGGACTTACGCTCCAAGAAGATGTCGCGCACATAGCCTCCCACCACATAGCACTCGCGGTGCATCTCGTCGGCAACTTCTCCCACTATATGGAATGCCGGGTGTGAGAGGTGCTCAAGTATGTTGTCTTTGCTGGTGTTCATTTCTTGGTGTAATACTTGCAGTATTGATTTATGCCACAGTTGAGGCAGTCGGGTTTTAGGGCTTTGCACACGTAGCGGCCGTGCAGCAGCAGCCAGTGGTGGGCGTTGTAGCGGTCTTCCTCGGCGATGTGTCGAGTGAGGGCTTTTTCCACTTCAAGTGGTGTCTTGCCATTGGCGAGCCCCGTGCGGTTAGCCACTCTAAACACATGGGTGTCAACGGCAATGGCAGCTTTGTGGAACACCACGCCCATAATTACATTTGCGGTTTTTCGACCCACGCCCGGCAGTCGTGTCAGTTCCTCCATTGTGCTTGGCACTTGTCCATTAAAATCATCGATGAGCATTGCTGACATCGCCTGCAAATGACGCGCCTTGCTGTTAGGATAGGAAACGCTGCCGATATATCGCAGCAAGTCGTCGGTAGTTGCCGATGCCATAGCCTGCGGGGTGGGGTAGGCGTCAAAGAGTGCCGGCGTTACCATGTTCACCCGTTTATCGGTGCATTGTGCCGACAGAATGACCGCCACCAGGGTCTCAAACGGATTTCTGAAATGGAGCTCGGTGGTGGGATTTGGGTTAGCCAGCCTGAAGTGGCTAATTATTGCATCATATCGCTCTTTAATAGTCATCGGTCTTTAGATAAAAGGGGAGCTGTTTCGCAACTCCCCCTCGTTAAAATAATTATCAGCTATTATCAATGAGTGTGCTCAAACTCTCGCAGGAATCGCACGTCGTTCTCGCTGAACATGCGCAGGTCCTTAACCATATATTTGAGGTTGGTGATGCGCTCCACGCCCACGCCAAAGGCGTAGCCAGTGTAAACCTTGCTGTCAATGCCGCAAAGTTCAAGCACGTTAGGATCTACCATGCCACAGCCAAGAATCTCCACCCAACCGGTGTGCTTGCAGAAGCCGCACCCCTCGCCGCCGCAGAGCATGCACGAGACATCCATCTCGGCGCTTGGCTCGGTGAATGGGAAGTAGCTGGGACGCAGACGAATCTTGGTGTCGGGACCAAACAGTTCTTTGGCAAAATAGAGAAGTACTTGCTTGAGGTCGGCAAACGATACATTTTTGTCGATATAAAGCCCCTCAATCTGATGGAAGAAGCAGTGAGCGCGAGCTGTGATAGCCTCGTTGCGATATACACGTCCCGGGCAGATGATGCGGATGGGAGGTTGGGTTGTCTTCATCACACGCGACTGTACCGAACTGGTGTGGCTGCGCAGCACAATGTTGCGAGTCACGTCGCCATTCTTGTCCTCGTTGATGAAGAAGGTGTCCTGCATGTCTCGGGCGGGATGGTCGGCGGCGAAATTCAGCGAGGTAAACACATGCATATCGTCCTCCACTTCAGGTCCATCGGCAAGCGTGAAACCCAGTCGTGAAAATATGTCGATAATCTCCTTGCGCACCATCGAGATAGGGTGACGTGTGCCAATCTCCTCAGGGAATGCTGGGCGAGTAATGTCAATTTCGTTGGCAACATCCTCTTTGCTCTGATACTCTTCCTTGAGAGAGTTTATCTTCTCAGTAGCAAGAGCTTTGAGTTCGTTGAGTCGTTGACCAAACTCTTTTTTCTGATCATTTGGCACGTTGCGGAACTCATTGAAGAGGGCGGAAATCTCGCCTTTCTTACTTAGATATTTGATGCGCATAGCCTCTAAGGCATCACTGCTATCAGCTTTCAGATCAGAGATTTGCGCCTTTAAATTCTCTATTTTCTCTAATAACATATCTTAATGAATTGATTGTTTCTTGAAAAATCATGCAAAGTTACTAAAAAAAATTCACTTTTTAGTTAATTGCAGCCATTTTTTTTAACTTTGTAAAAAATATGCATTTGCTTGTTGGCTCTACAAATCTGGCGACTATGGGTTGTTTTTGTTGTTTTTTCTTGCGTAAAATTATATAAATGTGTAATTTTGCAACAATTCGGGTGAACTTGTGGAGTCAAACTCTCACCCGAAGACATATTTGAAAGCGTTTTTGCGTTATCTTATCACTAAAAATCGCCAAAATATTTAGCAGAGAGATAAAGCAGTTGAAGACGCCTTCCGTGTGCCAATACATCATCCCCATTGGCGGGAACAGTATATGGCATCGCGTGGGGGATGACTGTTTATTTCTGCGTGGGCGTTTGGCGATGCCTTAGTGATAATAAACCGGACAAGTCTCCACGCTATCTTATTATACTCACCATAAACGAATATCACCTTGATTCGGGAGACTAAAGAGGCTTTTTTTGATGACTAATTTCACTAACTAATAAACATTTTATACGTATGAAAAAAACATTATTTCTCTTGCTGGCAATACTGACAGTTAGCTTTTCTGCCAGCGCCTACAACTTTATGGTCGATGGACTCTGCTACAACAAAAACAGTGATGGGACAAGCGTGACGGTCACTTATCAAAATTCATCATATACACGATACTCAAATCTGAATGGTGACCTCACAATCCCCTCAACAGTGACTTATAGTGGTAAAACTTACTCGGTGACTTCGATTGGTGACAATGCCTTCGGGGGTTGCAGCGGCTTGACCTCGGTGACCATCCCCAACTCGGTGACCAAGATTGGCTACAAAGCTTTCTATGAATGCAGCGGCTTGACCTCGGTGACCATAGGCAACTCGGTGACTTCGATTGGTGGTTATGCCTTCTATGGTTGCCGCGGCTTGACCTCGGTGACCATCCCCAACTCGGTGAAGTCGATTGGTGACTATGCCTTCTCTGGTTGCAGCGGCTTGACCTCGGTGACCATCCCCAACTCGGTGACCAATATTGGCTACGAAGCTTTCTACGAATGCAGTGGCTTGACCTCGGTGACCATCGGCAACTCGGTGACTTCGATTGGCAGCAGTGCCTTCTCTGGTTGCAGCGGCTTGACCTCGGTGACCATCCCCAACTCGGTGACTTCGATTGGCTATAGTGCCTTCCGGCAATGCAGCGGCTTGACCTCGGTGACCATCGGCAACTCGGTGACTTCGATTGGCAGCACTGCCTTCTCGGGTTGCAGCGGCTTGACCTCGGTGGCCATCCCCAACTCGGTGACTTCGATTGGCGGCAATGCCTTCAGTAGTTGCAGTGGCTTGACCTCAATAGTTGTTGAAAGCGGTAACACAAAATATGACTCCCGCAACAACTGTAATGCAATAATTGAGACTGCGACAAACACTCTTGTCACTGGTTGCATGAATACGCTCATCCCCAACTCGGTGACTTCGATTGGCTATAGTGCCTTCGAAGGTTGCACTGGCTTGACCTCGGTGACCATCCCCAATTCGGTGACGACGATTGGCAGCTATGCCTTCGAGCATTGCAGTGGCTTGACCTCGGTGACCATCCCCAACTCGGTGACTTCGATTGGCGATGGTGCCTTCAAGCAATGCAGCGGCTTGACCTCGGTGACCATCCCCAACTCGGTGACTTCTATCGGTGACTATACCTTCTATGGTTGCAGCGGCTTGACCTCTGTGACCATCCCCAACTCGGTGACTTCGATTGGTGGTTATGCCTTCGAATATTGCACTGGCTTGACCTCGGTGACCATCCCCAACTCGGTGACTTCGATTGGCAAATTTGCCTTCTCTTATTGCAGCGGCTTGACCTCGGTGACCATCCCCAACTCGGTGACTTCGATTGGCAGCAATTTCTTAGGTATGGGCAATAATGCCTTCGTTTACAGCGGCTTGACCTCAATAGTTGTTGAAAGCGGTAACACAAAATATGACTCCCGCAACAACTGTAATGCAATAATTGAGACTGCGACAAACACTCTTGTCACTGGTTGCATGAATACGCTCATCCCCAACTCGGTGACTTCGATTAGTGGTTATGCCTTCTATGGTTGCAGCGGCTTGACCTCGGTGACCATCCCCAACTCGGTGACGACGATTGGTGTGAGTGCCTTCTATGGTTGCAGTGGCTTGACCTCGGTGACCATCCCCAACTCGGTGACTTCGATTAGCAGCTGGGCCTTCGATGGTTGCAGCGGCTTGAATTATGTGCTCTGTTTGCCTGTGACGCCTCCCTCTGGTAGTGATGTTATGTTTCCTACTGGAATGACCATTTATGTGCCATCTGCAAGTTTGAATGCATATAAAGCTGCTTCATATTGGAAATCATATAATATATACCCATTTGATGAGCCATCGTGCAACGTGTATTACACCTCAATAAAAATATATGGTGGTCCATTTATCACAATCAACAGTGCAACTGTAAACGGAAATAATTATTACCCCGAAAATGAGGAAATCAATGTTGATGGGTTGCTGCCTGGAACAAATTATCAAATGACAGTAAACTATGCAATAGAGGGTGAGGATAATCAGACTAAGGTCTTCGATGTCACTACAAAAGTTCCATCTTTCAGCTCTTCTTTTAGCATAACCCAGACGAGTGTAACACCGCAGTTTACTGTTACACGCGACCCCGGTTTTGTCCCCGAGAAATGCGGTGTGACCATTAACGGAACGAATTACAACGGCAATATAACCGAATCAACAGACGGTTATCACAGGATTGTTTGCCCCAAGATTTCCGGATTGGACCTGAACACCAATTACGATATTGAGCTGTGGGTTGAGTACAAGGGTACAAAATATAGCTCAAATGCAACATTCAAGACAAGTGGCATTGGCATCTCCTCTCAGAAGTCCGTTGGTCCCACGAGTGCCAATATCACAGTTGACTACAGTGCCGGCGATGCAGTGGTGCAGGACACTTATTTTACCTTTGGCGGTCAGAACTACGATAAGAGTCTGAATGTTACCGGTTTGAAACCAGAGACGAGCTACAGCACAACTTGCACCGTCGTAACAAAAAGCGGCTCCCAGAGTCAGGGCATAAATTTCACCACACCGGTGTTGTCGATGGTTGCCCAGCCCGCCCGTATGCTTTCCAACACCAGCCCGCTACTGATGGCTACCACCAATGTCGCCGACGAGGAGACGGGTTGCGGCTTTGAGTGGCGACGCTATGACGCTCCCGCCGAGATGCCCAGCACCAAGGTGTTCAGCCCCGTGGCTGACGGAATGATTATGGGAGTGGTGAATAATATGAGCGAGAACGTGTATTACAAATACCGTCCGTTCTACCGTGCCAGCGACGGCACAGAGTACTATGGCGACTGGGTAGCGTTTATCACTGCCGACGCCGGTGTGTATTATGAGCCTGTAGCTTATACCTATGCTCAGTACCTCGTTGACGGCAACAACGTCACAATCAATGGTATGGCGATGCCGGGCAGCGAGAATATCATCAGTCAGGGGTTCGCCTACTGGCTTAACACGCCGGCTCACGCTCCGGCAACTGAACCGAAATCTGTTCCATCTGACGGAGTGACCACCATTACCGCCAGCGGCCAGCGCATGAGCGCCACCCTCACCGACTTGCAGCGCGGCAAGACCTATAGCTACTGCGCCTTTGTCAAGACCGACTCGGGCACGTTCTACGGCGCGGAGCGCACCTTCACCACCGAAGGCCTGCCTGGTGACGTAAACGGTGATGGCATGGTGACTGCCGCCGACATCACCGCCCTTTACGACTACATGCTCAATAACGACGGTAGCCACCTGGTCACTGGCGACCAAACTGGCGATGGCATAATCACAGCTGCCGACATAACAGCGGTTTATACCGTGATGCTGGGCAATTGATATTTTAGAACCCACCTTAAGCACAATATTCTGTCTCGTTAGATACAATTAATTAAGGACAATTGACTCGCATGAGCTAATTGTTATTTTTCAGGCGATTAAATACGATTAAGCACTATGACAAAATTTTATAGGTGGGTTCTATAAATTAACTTGAGGTGTTTTTGATTTATTTTCGAGCAGATGCGAAGTTAAAGCAGCAGCGGCATAGCGGGCTATGTTGCAAGGATTTAACGAAGCAGATGCCGAAAAGAAACAAAAAACAGCCAAGAACCCATCTCAACATTTTATTAATTTATAGAACCCACCTATAGTTGTTAGTCGTCTTTAATCGTCTGATATAATCTTGAGTGTGTGGCAACTCATCATCCAGTTCTCAAGCGAAGAAGTGCAGCCGTTCATCTGCGGACAGTTCTAAGTTAATGCACAATGCATAATTAGGAGCGCTTCCTCTCTTATGATGGAGGCGCTCATTGTATGTTTGTGAAAATTAGTGCAAATTCGTGGCTTGTTCAATCTGCAGATTAGCAAGATAACTAGCAAGACTAGCAAGATAAAGCAAGATAAAGCAAGATAAAGAGGTCTAATCAAATTTTTTTAAGAATAATTGTGTGAGTAAGTTGAAATAATTTTATACTTTTGCAGTTTGAAATAAAAAAGATGTTATATCAATAATAGGTATAAAAAATTAATGAAGAAAAATATAATTATAGGTGTCGTTGTTGTTGTGGCATTGGGGTTGTTATATTGGGGCATTGAGTTCCTAAAAGGCGTAAATCTCTTTGAACCAAAAAATTATTATATTGCTAAGTTTGAGAAAATTAACGGCTTGACGGTGTCGTCTCCAGTTACGGTGAACGGTTTCCAGGTGGGCTTGGTCAAGGAGCTGAACTTCGACTACAAGACCAATGAGATTGAAGTTAAGATGAGTCTTGACGATGACCTGAAGATTCCCATTGGCTCGACGGTGTCGCTCTCGAGCGAGTTGCTGGGCGGCGCGTCGCTGGTGCTCAACCTTGCCAAAGGTGAGGCGTGCCACAAAGTGGGTGACTTGATTCCCGGCACGGTAAATGCAGGGCTGATGGACAAGGTGGGCAACGACATAATGCCGCAGGTCAATGAGATAATGCCAAAAGTAAATGACATTCTGGCAAATGTGAACACCCTGACCTCAAACCCTGCATTGCATAATTCGGTGTCAAACTTTGACGACATCACCTCCAAAATCAATGCCAGCGCTCAAGACCTCACTGTGCTGATGAACAACCTCTCGTCGCTGTCTCAGAACCTCAACGGCAGTGTGCCGGGTGTGCTCAACGGCATTAGCGGCATCGAGACCAAAGTTGACGGCACTTTGACCAATGTCCAGACTCTCACTTCAAACCTAAACAGCAAAGTCAGCGACCTGCCAACACAACAGTTGCAGACGACGATCAACGACCTCAATGCCACATTGGCAAACCTGAAAGCCTTGACAGCCGAGCTGAATGCCAAAATCAATGACCGCAATTCGTCTTTGGGTTTGTTGCTGAACGACAGGCAGTTATATGACAACGCCAATGGGGTGGTTTTGAGCTTAGACTCATTGTTGATTGACTTGAAAGCCAACCCCAAGAAATATGTAACTATTAAAGTTTTCTAAAAAGAATGATAAATGGCGGAAAATGCTTATTTGGAATTATTCTAAATAAGCATTTTCTTGATTTTTATATTTGTTTTTTAAAACGCAACAAATAAAGGACTTTTAAAGTGGAGTGTTAGGAGTTTTTACTTATCTTTTATGATAGGGGCAAGTTCTAAAATGTTGAAATATAGGATTGTGTGTGTGTGATGTTATGCATGATTGGAGCGCACATTGCAAGGCATTGATAATCAATGCTATTATAATGGTTTCAAAAAAAGCAAATTTTTTTTCGTTTTTTTTTATAGAAATATAGTGCGAATTTTGTACTGCTAAAACAAGCCCATTATAGTGCCGTTTTCATAAATTTTGGCTTGAGAGATAATCTTCCTCAAGTTAATTAAAGAACACGTCTATAGTGAGAAAGAGTTAAAATGAACGAAGAACAAAACATACAACTTTGGAATAAATGTCTAGCGATACTTCGCGACAACTTGGACGCCGAGCAGTTCAATGCTTGGTTTGCGCCCATTGTTGCCCAGAAGTTCACAGGCAATGAGCTCACCTTGAGAGCGCCATCGATGTACTTTGTTCAGCAGATTGAGCAGCGCTACTTCCAGCTTTTCAGCGCCACGTTGCGCAGGGTCTATGGAAATGATGTGAAGCTCTTCTACACCTATAATATAATAAACGATAACCCTGAGTCGAAGGTCACTATCGCTCACGATAATGCGAGCGCAAAGCTCAACAGTGCTGTCTCTCGCCAGACTCAACAGGTCGCAAACCCATTTGACGCGGTAGAGCTTGACGACATTGACCCTCAGCTTAATCCCCGTTACACCTTTGAGAACTATTGCACCAGCATGAGCAACAAGCTTGCCGTGAGTGTGGGCAAAGCGATAGCCGACGACCCCAACTGCAAGACCTTCAACCCGATGTTCGTGTTTGGCACCACTGGAGTAGGCAAGACTCACCTCATCCAGGCGATAGGCATCAGGATTAAGGAGAAGCGTCCTCGCACCCGAGTGCTTTACACCACCTCGCGCATCTTTGAGCTTCAATACACAACAGCTATCACCAAGAATAAGCTCAACGACTTCATCAACTTCTATCAGAGCATTGATGTGCTCATTCTTGATGACATTCAAGAACTGGCGGGAAAAACAGGCACACAGAATACCTTCTTCCACATCTTCAACCACCTGCATCAGAACCAGAAGCAGCTTATCATGTCGAGCGACTGCTGCCCGTCGAACCTTGACGGCATGGTGCCACGACTGATTTCTCGTTTCAAATGGGGAATGACGGTAGAGCTCTATAAGCCCGACATCGAGCTGCGTCGCGGCGTGCTGAGGATGAAAGCCGCGCAAGATGGACTCGAGCTTAGCGATGAAGTGATTGAATTCATTGCCCAGAATGTCACTGATAGCATCAGGGACCTCGAAGGCATCGTCGTAGCGCTGCTAGCCCACGCCACTATGCTAAATCAGGACATCGACCTTGACTTGGCAAAGAAGGTGATTGGCAACACGGTGAATGTGAGCAAGAAGCAGATGTCGTTTGAGTTGATTGCCGAGACGGTGTCGCGCTTCTATAACATCGACGAGCAGCTCCTATATGGCAAGTCGCGCAAGCGCGAGATTAGCGACGCCCGCCAATTGGTGATGTATCTCACCAAGAAGAAGACGCAGCTGTCGTCAACCAACATCGGAATGAAGCTGTCGCGCGACCATGCCACGGTGCTGCATGCCTGCAAGCAGATAGAACAGCGGCTGTCGATAGAAAAGAAATTCCGCCACGAAGTTGAGATGATAGAAAACGAACTGTGATAGATTTTTCAAAAGACAACAAGAGGACAAGAAAACGAGAGTCATTTGTTGTTAACTCATTTTCTAGTCCTCTCTTTTTCTTGGCAGTAAGCACAGATGCTCAAGTGGTAAATGTTGGCTATGTTCTTTACAACAACAAGTTTGTCTTTGCGTCAGCTGACACACCCATTGAAGCGCATCAATGCTATATACTTGTCACAAGTGATGACAACACGCCGACAATTGTTTATATTGATGACGTGAATGGTGATGTTTCCACATCAATTGACAGTCTTTCTTTTGATAGTTCAATTAAGAGTGTCAAATATTACAATGTGGTTGGTTCAGAGAGCGACAAACCTTTCCCAGGAGTTAATATTGTTGTGAAAGAAAGAATGGTCTGGACCATTGAAACTAGCAATATCTTTATTATTAGTATCAAAGACAAATGAATAAGAGTCATTTCAAACAATAAAAAACTTTATTAATGAAAAATGTAGATTATGATCACTATTGATAAAAAAATGGATTAAGCTAGATGCCATGGGCGAAGCTTTTGGCAATAATGCAACTTACACCCCTATTGGGGGTGATTTTTGCTATGACCCAAATAACAAGGTTATTAAGGGATTCAAAGAAGGTGATGGAGCAGCTGTTGAAGACAAATCTTTCTCTCCTGTTGTTGGTGAAATATACTATAATGCGATAACTTTAATTGCATATATATGGAATGGCAACAACATGATTGAGGTTGACAGGGCCGACGGCAGCACTTGCTACGAAAATGATATAGATTTTTCTATAGTCAAAAGTGTTTACCACATTTCTTCTTGCTATTCTGGACAGGCATCCCAATCAATAGAAGAAGACACTAAAGAAGAAATAACAATTCCAGATGGGAGCACTCTTGTTTTTCATGATGATGGATGTTTTGTCAATTGTAAAATCTATGGGAGCAACTTACAAGTAGTAACTAATGGAGATGCTCCACGATTTAAATTCTGCAATTTTGACAATGCTTCATTTATTGGATCATCACTTTATGCCACCAATTTTGGCGCGATTCCTGATGCGCAATTAGTGTCAGACACACTTACACTTGGATCGCTGCAAAACCTCCCTATAAAAAGACGAACTGGCACCGACAATGACAGTCCATGGAAAGCAATTGTCCAATTTCTTTCCGATTCAAATCAAATTAAAATTGAGTTCAATGGAAATTTCTATTCAGATAAATACGAATGTAAGAATATCTACAATTCTGACAACATCGAACTCTATGGCGGCACAATAAATTGTGGATTTTATCTGTATGACTGCAGTCGAGTTTCTTTCCACGACATCAACTTTGTGGGGAAACATGCTATTCATGATTTCCCCAAAATGGATACTCAGAAACCGACGAATTCATATGACGATGACAGAATAAATATGTTGAAACGTGTTATACAACCAGATGGAGAAACATCGTCAGAGACTGCCATCAGATTATGTGGTCTTGCAGGCTCAGACATCACTGCTTTTCGCAAGCGCCAATGCGAACACAATGTAGGAGACATTACCATAGAGCGTTGTCATTTCGAGATGCGTCAAGGCGGCATTGTTGGACGGTCTTATTTTGACGATTGCCCCGAGAATTACAGGCCCTTAGTGGGTTTGAGGGTCAATAATTGTACTTTTAGTCACATCTACTATCAACCCGTGGGCAGTCATTGCGAAAATGCGATTTTTGAAAACATCAAGTCGGAGTATTGCATGCAAGGAGTTGACATTTCCAAATGTGCCAATGGCACAATAGTGCGCAATTGTGAATTTCGTGATTGTGCTATCGGCTTTAAACAAGAGAATGGAACTTACAATCAGCAGTTCTCTCATAATAACTCAATTGAAAACTGTTTGTATGAAATTAACGACGCATTTGATATAACAGGCACTAAACATTTCATATTTTATGTTAATGCCGGTCAAGAGAATGACACCTTCAAAATATCAGGCTGTAAAATAATTGTCAACTCGCAAAGCAAAGAATACAATCGATTGATGGACTGCCGTAGTCATTACACGCTAATTGAGAATACCTTAATAGACATTAATATTGATTCTTTGACTGGCAGTGAAATAGACGACCCAACAAAATATGATGCAAATACAATATTTGCAGTTGGCGGTGCTACGCCTTATGACCCTACAATTATTGTTAAAAATACGAGAATCAACTGCGACGCAAAAATACAATATATATATGCACCTTATCATGGGAGTCAAAGGCTTAATATTGTATTTGATGGTCTGCATTTGGCCTGCAACGCTTATCCATTAGGGGGATCTTCTTATTGTATTTCCGAGTATATTTAGGGCTTGGAGATAAGGCTCGAACAATTACCGGCGCTATCGTTCTTGTTTTTCTTATTGCTAACACTATTGCCTTAATAGTCAAAGTAAAGAAAAGAATAGAAAAAGAAAGCAAAGACGGTAGTGAAGGCTTTGTTAGCGAGAATCAGGATAAAGAAGATTAATGTCCTCAAAAGGACGGTTTTGAGGACTCCTGTTCTACGGAGTTTTAGGAGTTTGAGAGTTTTCTGCTCCTATACTCCAAGACTCCGTAGAATTAATTGCTGCATGTTCAAGGACTAAGAAACATGAGAACCACTCCCATCAAAACTGTTGGCGGGAGTGGATTTTATTATACGTGTGCTACTAGTTTGGTTCTTAGTAGTTGCGGGCGAAGATTACTCGGCATTTTGATGGCTTGCCGGTGAGCATGTCCACGCCATCTTCGGGTTGTGCGTCGAGAGGGATGCAGCGTATTGTCGCCTTTGTCTCTTCCTTGATGCGGTCTTCGGTCTCGGGTGTGCCGTCCCAGTGCGCCAGCACAAAGCCGCCTTTCTCGATTTGCTGCTTGAAGTCCTCGTAGTTGTCAACCTTATATGTCATTTCGTTGCGGAAGTTGAGCGCCTTCTTGAAGATGTTGTCTTGAATCTCATCGAGAAGAGCCTTAACGGTGTTCTCAATGCCTTCGAGCGAAGCGCTTGACTTCTCGAGGGTGTCGCGGCGCATCACCTCGATGGTGCCGTTGGCGATGTCACGAGCGCCGAGCACTAGTCTCACTGGCACTCCCTTGAGCTCGTAGTCGGCAAACTTAAAACCTGGTCGCTTGTTGTCGGCGTTGTCATACTTCACCGAGATGCCCATTGCGCGCAGATTCTCGACGATGGGGTTAACCTTGGCGTTAATCTCGTCGAGTTGCTCCTGGTTCTTGTAGATGGGAACAATAACCACCTGGATGGGAGCCAACTTAGGAGGCAGCACGAGACCGTTGTCGTCGCTGTGAGTCATGATGAGGGCACCCATCAGGCGGGTAGAAACGCCCCATGAAGTAGCCCACACGTAGTCGAGCTTGTTCTCGTTATTCACAAATTTCACATCAAACGCCTTTGCGAAGTTCTGGCCCAGGAAGTGTGAAGTGCCCGATTGCAGAGCCTTGCCGTCTTGCATCATCGCCTCGATGGTGTAGGTCTCTAGAGCACCGGCAAAACGCTCGTTTGCCGATTTCACGCCCTTGATGACCGGCACTGCCATATATTTCTCGGCAAAGTCGGCATAGACGTTAAGCATCTGTATGGCTTCGGCTTGTGCCTCTTCTTTGGTGGCATGTGCCGTGTGTCCTTCTTGCCACAGGAACTCGGCGGTGCGCAGGAACATGCGTGTGCGCATCTCCCATCGCATGACGTTTGCCCACTGGTTGATGAGCAATGGCAGGTCGCGATAGGAACTGATCCAGTTGCGATAGGTGTTCCATATAATGGTCTCGCTGGTGGGACGAATAATGAGTTCTTCTTCAAGTCGGGCCTCGGGATCTACTACCACGCCGCTTCCGTCGGGGGCGTTCATGAGACGGTGATGTGTTACCACAGCACATTCCTTGGCAAACCCTTCCACGTGCTCTGCTTCACGGCTGAGGAAGGATTTCGGGATAAGAAGAGGGAAATAGGCGTTCTGCACACCTGTTGCCTTGAACATCTCGTCGAGCTGACGTTGCATCTTCTCCCAGATGGCATAACCGTAGGGTTTTATCACCATGCATCCTCTCACTGCCGATTGCTCGGCGAGGTCGGCTTTAATCACCAAGTCGTTGTACCACTGCGAGTAGTTGACGCTTCTCTTTGTTAAGTCTTTAATTTCAATAGCCATTTTTTTATCGTTTTTCGTTTATCGTTGTTCGTTGTTAGCTGACGGGCTGACGGGCTGACGGGCTGACGAGCTTACAAGGCAAGTGTTAAGTCAAACGACCAGATACGACCAGAAACCACAATGCTCTTGTTTTCATTTTTAGACATAAGAACATAAGTTCATAATTTTCTTAGTCCTTAGTCCTCTAAACACTAAACTCTAACCTCTAAACTGCGCGAAGCGCATTGTCTTGTCAGCTTGTTCCTTGTCAGCTTGTTAGCTTCAATATCGTTTATTTAGTTGGTTTCTTTTTGCATTGTCTATCATCACATTGTCTGGGATGAGGTAAATGACCAGTCTGCGGTTCATGCGGCGGTTATTCATTGAGTTGTTCTCCAGAATTGGGTTTTTGTCGCCAAAGGAGAACGATGAGATGTACTGCCGGCTTTTAGTGTAGATGCCGAACCAGTCGGTGATGCTTTTGATGCGCTTATCGGTCAATTCTTTGCAGTATTGTGGCGAGCCAGTGTTGTCGTGATACATCGCCAGTGCGGCATGGTAGAAGCCTGGCACCCTCAGGAATTGCGCGATTTTATACAGTATGTCGTCGGCCTTGTCGCTCAGCTCCGTGGCGTTGGCCTCAAAGAAGAGGTCGGCAGGAATAGTGATAGCTACAACTTCTCCGTTTCTTATCAGGTTCACATTGTAGTCTCTCACAAGGTCGTTGACTAGCCCAGCCTGGTATTCCACGACGGCATTGCGCACCTTGCTGTCTCTTATCGAAGGTGAGTTGATGGCGTCATCGATATTACGATATGTGTTGCCCTGCGCCGTAGCCTGGAAGCAACAAGCTGCTGCAATCATCAGCACGAGAAATCTTATGTCACAAATGAAGTTTTTCATATTTTATTCGTTTATCGTTGTTCGTTTATCGTTGTTCGTTTATCGTTTTTAGCTGACAAGCTAACGTGCTGACGAGCTAACAAGACAAGTGTTAAGTCAAACGACCAGATACGACCAGAAACCACAATGCTCTTGTTTTCATTTTTAGACATAAGAACATAAGTTCATATTTTTTCTTTGTCCTTAATCCTTTGAACTTTGAACTTTGTACTTTATCCTCTAATCTCTAATCGCTAATCTCTAATCTCTAATCGTGCGAAGCACAATTAATCTCTAATCAGCGCGAAGCGCTCTTTGCTCTAACCTGCGCGAAGCGCTAATCTATAACTCAAGGAGTTCATCAGGGACCTCCATTTTTATTGTTCTGTCTTTACTGTCGAAATCGGTGATGAATTCTTCCACTGCGGGGATGAGAATCTGCTTGCCGTGGGTGGTCTCTATGACAAAGAGGACGTTGGCAGTAGAGTCGTCAATATCCACGATGGTGCCTTGCAGTGCGTTGACAACGGCGTTGAAGCCTATGAAGAAATCTACTGGCACTTGGTCTTCGTCTTCCAGTACGTGGCTGTACTCGCTGCGTTTCACATAGATGTCCTTATTCACAAGCATCAATGCCTCCTGGTCGTTGCCGATGTCGTCGATGGTGAGCAGGAACGTGTCTTGCGACTTGTGGCGGAAATCTTTGATAAAGAAAGGCACAAAAATGCCGTCGATGTCACACACAAAGCACGAGCAGTCGTCAAGCAAAGCCTCGGGAGCGTTAATCGTTGCCGAAATCTCTCCATTGATGCCATGAGTCTTGTTGAACTTGCCTATGGATATTATTTCATCGCGGGTAATCATTGTGCTTTGTTTCGTTTATCGGGGATCGGGAATCGAGGATCGGGGACCTCTCCACTCTCCACTCTCCACTCTCCACTCTTGTTATTTTTAGACATAAGAAAAGAAGTTCATATTTTTTCTTTGTCCTTAGTCCTTTGAACTTTGTACTTTGTCCTTTGTACTTTATTCTCTAATCTCTAATTGGCGCGAAGCGCTCTTATTTCTTCTTTTTCTTCTTCGACGCTTGCTGCTGTGCCGGTGCCACCTTGAACTGATGCAGCTTGTGAGTGGCAGGGTCAAGGATAATCTGACCTTTGGAGAAATACTCCAAGTCTTTGAAAATCTTGGCGTCATCAACGTCTTCGTTGCTTATTTGAAAGATGAGCTTCTTCATGTGGTTGGCGATGAGCATCACCAGAGCCTCTTTCTCGTCGCCGTCGGGGTATTCGCAGGCGCGTTGTATCATCTGGTCAACAATCTTGCCGTAGTGGCGCATCTTGATGCCTTCGTGCTTGTATTTTATGGGCTCTGGCTTGCTGTCGAGATTCTCGGGCTTTACAACTTCGTAGGGGTAGTCGATGTCGAGTGTGAAGTTGCTCATTATCGCCAGATGGTCCCACAGCTTGTGCTCATAGTCGGTCTCCTGCTTGAGCTGCGGAAACAGGTTGCTCATGGTGTTGATGATAGAGCGTGCGCACTTGTTGCGCTCGTCGCGGTCTTCAATAGTGCAGCAGTAGTCCACCATTTGCTGGATGTTGCGGCCATACTCGGGCAGAGCCAGTTTCTTGAGTTGTGAGTTATAAGTAAGCATATTGTTATAATCAAATTATCGTTGTTCGTTTATCGTTTTTAGCTGACAAGCTAACGTGCTGACGAGCTAACAAGACAAGTGTTAAGTCAAACGACCAGATGCGACCAGAAACCACAATGCTCTTGTTTCCATTTTTAGACATAAGAACATAAGTTCATAATTTTGTCCTTCGTCCTTTGTCCTTAGCCCTTAGTCCTCTAATCGGCGCGAAGCGCTCGTCTGCTTGTTAGCTGACATCTGAAATAGTTTGCAAAAGTACAAAAAAATCGTGACAACTGAAGCCTTATAGCACTTTTTTCTTTGGCACAGTAGCTTGGAAGTCTTTTAGGTAGAGAGGCGTGGAGTAGGCGACATCAATGAAATGCCTTTCTCTGAACGCTTTCTCGGCCAGTGCGAGCATATCTACCGCTACGGGCTTGACGTGGGGCATAAACCGCGCGTTAGGGTGCTTTATCACGTCTTTTGCCTTTTGCGCCCCGTTGCCTATAAGCACAAGGTGACGCTCCTCAAGCAAGGAGGCAAACGAGTTGTTGTCGAGAATCAGGGCTTGTGGCTCCTCGATGGCTTCTAAAGAGCTGTTATAGACCGCAGTATAGACTTCCATGCGCCGTGCGTCAATCATGGGGGCGTAGAGCGTGTCGTCGTCGAAGAACTCCTGAAACATCGCCGTCACCGTGAGCAGCTGCAAGGTGTTCACGCCTATCAGCGGCAATCCTAGCCCGAACGCCAAACCTTTGGCCTGCGATAAGCCAATGCGCAAGCCTGTATAAGAACCGGGGCCAATGCTTACTGCGATGGCGTCGAGCGGCATCTCTTTGCGCTTTGCCGTGGTGAGCATGTCGTCGATGAACTGGCTCAACAGCGTGGCATGGTTCAGACCGTCATAGTTCTCGTGATGGTCAACTATCTGACCCTCACTGCTTAATGCCACTGAGCACACGGCGGTAGAGGTCTCTATGTTGAGAATATTTGCCATAATCGTTCAAAACTTGGCACAAAATTAGTGCAAGTTGAGGGCAGAACAAAATGAAAAACGAAGTTTTTTCATTTTTTATGCCTCGACGCAGCCTAATTTATCAAAAATTACAGCAAGCCGAGTGAAATACAAATGAAAATCGAAGTTTTTCATTTTTTATACCTCGACGCCGCCTAATTTATCAAAAATTAAAGCAAGCCGAGTGTAGTAACATGCTCTCATAAGTTCTATTTTTTAAATGTTGTGCCATTTCTTTATTTAAAATAATTTTGTGGCATAATCTATATATTAATTCAAGTTTCGCAAGTTGTTAACTTGCTCAAAGTTTAATGTTTAGTGTTTAGAGTTTAGAGGACAATAAGTGTGAAATATAGAAAAATTTGAAAAAAATTGCTCTAAACACTAAACTCTAACCTCTAACCTTCAAGTTTATAAAGTTTTAGAACTTTAGAAACTTGAGTATATATTAATTTTTTAAATATATAATTATGAAAAAAAATTTTGTAAGCCCCAATGTGGGTTACATAAAATTAAGCCGCAAGCTGCTCTCTTGGAGGCACGTAGATGACAGCAACGCTTTCAAAGTGTTTGTTATGCTGCTGCTTATTGTCAATCACAAAAAGAATACCTGGCGTGGCATGGACTGTGAATGTGGCGAGACGTTTATCAGTGCCAAAAGCCTGTGTGAGATCACTAGTCTCGCAAAATCTACGTTATTTAGATCTCTAAAAAAGCTAGAGCAGACTGGAGAGATAAAACGAGAGAGAATTAACGGGCACATGAAGACTATAGTAGTAAATTATCTTAGATACCAGAGTGTCGAAAATGAACCTACGAAAGTACAAAAATTAGACCCTAACAAGAATAATATAAACAATAATACTTCTTCTTTAAAAGAAGATAATTAAATGCGCATGCGCCTGTGCGCGAGGAGAGTGTAGAGAGTGTAGAGATTAACGAGCGTGAGATTGTCGATAAGATGTTCCAGAGCGGCATCTTGATAGAGAGCTTCGCCAAGAATAACGGCATCTCCATCAACCAGTGCCGCAAGCTGTGCGACGAGATCCTCATTGAGTGGGAACTCACAGGACACGAGCACCGCAGCGTGAAAGATATGCGACAGCACCTGCTAAACCACCTGCGAGTGATAATCAGCAAGAAGAACATCAAGCATGAGGACAAAGACCACCGCCTTGAAAACCTCATCGACGACTGCAAGCAACTCATCGCCGAGGGCTTCCCTGCCGATGCCATGCGCGAGTTCTACAGCTACTGGGTGCAGCCCATGACCGACGGCAGCGGTGCCATGCTCTTTGAGAGCGTCACCGCCTTCGACACCCGCACACGCTTTTTCTCTTTCTATAAAAAGAAATATTCTAAGTGATAAGTGTGTTGTGCCGCTCGCGTTGCTCGCTGGTTAGCCGTTTCACTAATTCCCCGATCCCGGATCTCCGATCTCCGATCCCCGTTCCCCGTTCCCCGTTCCCCGATAAACTCTAAACTGCAAAAAAAGCGCATTGTCTCGTCAGCCTTTTTTGGTGGTTGTTGATAAGTTAAGTCCATGAAATGGGTGTGGAATGAGAAAAAATGCTTATTTTTGCATGATAAACTAATAAACTACTATGATACTATCAATGACTGGTTTCGGCAAGGCCACAATGGTGGTGTGCAATAAGAAGCTTACTGCCGAGATAAAATCGCTGAACAGCAAGCAGATGGACTTGACCGTGAAGGTGCCGCTGCTGTATCGTGAACTGGAACTGGAACTTCGCAACACCATAGCTGGTGAGCTTGGTCGTGGCAAGGTAGATGTCTATATCACTAGCGAGTCGATTGACAGTGCCGGTGCCTCGCAGCTAAACGTTGAGATGCTTCGCAGCTACAAGTCGCAAGTCGAGAACGTGTCGCAAGAGTTGGGGCTTCCCGCCCCCGACGACTGGTATTCCACCTTGCTGCGCATGCCCGACGTTTATAAGCAGGACTTAAACGATGAGGTTGCCCAAGAGGAGCTCGACGGCGTGCGCGAGGTGGTGAGACTGGCCTTGCAGGCTACGACCGATTTCCGCACCCAAGAGGGGGCTAAGCTATATCACTTCTTCAAGGAGAAGATAGCTTCAATTCAGCGACTGCTCAACGATATTGCTCAGTATGAGCCCACCCGCACCGAGAAAATCAAGGCCCGCCTCATCGAGCAGCTGGAACAGCTCGGCGAGGTCGATTATGACAAGAACCGCCTCGAGCAAGAGCTTATCTTCTATATCGAGAAGCTGGATATCACCGAGGAGAAGATAAGGCTGCAGAACCATCTCAACTACTTCCTCGAGACGCTTGACGGCAGTGCGCGTCAGGGCAAGAAACTGGGCTTTATCGCCCAGGAGATGGGGCGCGAGATAAACACCACAGGCTCGAAGTCTAATCATGCCGAGATGCAGAAACTCGTGGTGGAGATGAAAGACAATCTTGAGCAAATTAAAGAGCAAGTTTTGAATGTGCTTTGATAATTCCACTCATGCTTCATGCTGAAACCACAAATTAAACAAATTTTTTATTAGACGAGGAAAGTACAAAGTACAAAGGACGAAGTACAAAGTACAAAGGACGAAGGACAAAATTATGAACTTATGTTCTTATGTCTAAAAATGAAAACAAGAGCATTGTGGTTTCTGGTCGCATCTGGTCGTTTGACTTAACACTTGTCTTGTTAGCTCGTCAGCACGTTAGCTTGTCAGCTAAAAACGATAAACGAACAACGATAAACGAATAACGAAATATGGCAAAAGGTAAATTGATAGTCATTTCGGCGCCTTCGGGCACTGGAAAATCGACGATTATCGGCGAACTGATGAAAGATGCCGAGCTGAAGCTCGAGTTCTCAATCTCGGCCACCACTCGACCTCCACGTGGTGCTGAGCAACATGGGGTGGAGTATTATTTCCTCACTCTTGAGGACTTCAAGCAGCGCATAGAGAATGATGAGTTTGCCGAGTATCACGAAGTGTATGAGGACCGTTTTTATGGCACTCTGAAAAGCGAGATAAAGCGCATCACCGACAAAGGTCACAATGTGGTCCTCGACCTCGACGTGCTTGGCGGTATTGACGTGAAGAAGATTTACGGCAAGAAGGCTCTAGCTGTCTTCATCAAGCCACCCTCAATCGAGACTTTGCGGCAGCGGTTGCTCTCCCGTGGCACCGACAGCCTAGAGGACATCAACAACCGTGTCGCCCGTGCCGAATATGAATTGTCGCTCGCCAACCACTACGACGCTTGCGTGGTCAATGACGTGCTTGAGACCGCAGTAGCCGAGACTCGTGAGATAATCACAGAATTCATAAGAGGGCTAGGAACAAGCAGACGAGCGCTTCGCGCCGATTAGAGATTAGTTGGCGCTTCGCGCAGTTTAGAGGTTAGAGTTTAGTGTTTAGAGGACAAAGGACAAAGAAAAAATTATGAACTTATGTTCTTATGTCTAAAAATGAAAACAAGAGCATTGTGGTTTCTGGTCGTATCTGGTCGTTTGACTTAACACTTGTCTTGTTAGCTCGTCAGCACGTTAGCTTGTCAGCTAAAAACGATAAACGAATAACGATAAACTATGAACTAATATGAGACGAATAGGCATTTTTGGCGGCTCTTTCAATCCCATCCATGTGGGGCATGCTCTGATTGCCAGTTATATAGCTGAGAGTGCAGCTGTTGATATGTTATGGCTTATGGTCTCGCCTCAGAACCCTCTTAAAGAGAACAGTGGCTTGGCGAGCGATTATGACAGGTTGCGCATGACCGAACTCGTGTCGCGACGCATCGAGAACGTCACCACATCGGCTTTTGAGTTTGACTTGCCTAAGCCGTCCTATACTATCGACACGCTAAATGCTCTAAAGGCGAAGTTCCCCGACGACGAGTTCTATCTCGTGATAGGCGCCGACAATTGGTGCGTCTTCGACAAGTGGAAGAATGGCGAGGAGATAATCTCAAAATATCATATTCTGATTTATCCACGTCGAGGCTATGACATTGTGATACCCGAGAAATACAGCGACAGGGTAAAGGTGGTGGAGGCTCCACTTATTGAGGTGTCTTCAACACAAGTGCGAGAACGGCTGGCGCTGATGAAGAGCGTGAGTTTCTACGTCCCCGAGGCTGTCGAGAAATATATTGTTAAGAATGAACTTTACGGTTGTGCTTCGCACGATTAGTTGGTGCTTCGCACGATTAGTTGGTGCTTCGCACCGATTAGAGATTAGAGAATAAAGTACAAAGTACAAAGTTCAAAGGACTAAGGACAAAGAAAAAATATGAACTTCTGTTCTTATGTCTAAAAATAACAAGAGTGGAGAGGTGAGAGCGCTTCGCGCAGGTTAGAGTTTAGTGTTTAGAGGAACACCGATCCTCGATCCTCGATCCCCGATCCCCGATAAACGAACAACGATAATGGAAAACGATAAATTGTCACCTACGAGTTTGGCATTCATTGCAATGGCCAATGAATACTGCGAGATAATCGAGAATTGCGCTGAGCATGGACGCGAGGGCGTGGTTGAATCAATGCTTAAATTGTTGCCACGCATCTACATTACTGTCAGTGACATAGAACCCAGTCTTGAGTATTTTGACGCGTTCATCAGTCAATCGCTCGATGAACCCACTTACGACATGGTTCGTGGCAACCTTAGCGCTCTGATGGGTGAGGACGATGTGTATTTAGAGGTGTTCCTCGAGGACATGAAATATAGCGACACGCCCATTGCTGCCTCAATCTCGGAGAACCTTGCCGACCTATATCAGGAGTTTTATAATGTGGTGTCTTCGCTGCGTGACCTCAACACCGATGAGCAGCGTCAAATCCTGGGAATGTGCAAGGAGAATTTCACCGAATACTGGGGGCAGACCTTGTGCAACGTGTTCCGCGCGCTTCACTCGGTGAGTGTGATTATTCGTGATGATTTCTAAGCTGACGAGCAAACAAGCGAACATGCTGACAAGGCAAGTGTAAATAACAACAACTGAAAACTGATAACTATTTTGATATGAAAAGCAAATACATTGACTCATTACTGAAGTTTATGGACAACAGTCCGTGCAACTTCCTCGCTGTTGACACAATGAAGAGAATTCTTGCCGACAATGGCTTCAACGAGAAAAAACTCTCGGAGAAGATTACCGCCAAAGCGGGCGAGAAGTTCTTCTTTACTAAAAATGACTCGGCAATCTTTGCCGTGAAAGTGGGAAAGAAACCAATCAAGGAGACTGGTTTTAAGATTGTTGCCGCCCACAGCGACTCGCCCTGCTTCCGCATCAAGCCTAATGCCGAGATGCGTTGCGATGGCGGCATCGTGAAGCTCAATACCGAGGTCTATGGCGGTCCCATTCTCTACACTTGGTTTGATCGCCCACTGTCAATCGCCGGCAGAGTGATTCTCAAGGGCAAGAGCACGCTTGAAGTGGTTTCAAGAAACATAAAGATTGACCGTCCGTTGATGCAGATTTCACATCTCGCAATTCACTTTAACCGAGCCGTCAATGATGGCAATGCACTGTCGAAGCAGAAAGATATGCTCCCAATCATCGCTAAGGTGACCAAAGACTTTGAGACAGGCAACATGCTATTGAACCTTGTTGCTCAAGAACTTGATGTGGCGGTTGATGAGATTCTTGATTTTGACCTGCTTCTTTATGATACAACCCCTGCTTGCACATTTGGGCTTAATGATGAGTTCCTTTCGTCGGGGCGCCTTGATGACCTGAGCATGGCTCACGCCGCCATTACTGCCATCACCGAGGCCACCGATGAAGAAGCCACCTGCATCGCCGCAATCTTCGACAATGAGGAGACGGGCAGTGGCACGAAGCAGGGCGCCGGTTCGCCCGTGCTCGCCAATGTGCTGCAACGCATGGCCGAGAGTCAGGGCTGCAACTTCGACGACTACTGCGTGGCGTTGCAGAAGACCTTCCTCGTGAGTGCCGACAATGCTCACGCTCATCATCCTAACTATAGCGAGAAATATGACCCCACCAATCATCCCACTTTGGGCGGTGGGCCCTGCGTCAAGATAAATGCCAACTGCAAGTATATGAGCGACGCCCATTCGGCGGCAATCTTCAAGAACCTGTGCGAAAAGGCTGGCTCGCCTTGCCAGTACTTTATCAATCACAGCGACGTGGCTGGCGGCTCCACATTGGGCAATATCTTGACTGGACAGATCGACATTGAGGGCGTTGACGTGGGCAACCCCTTGCTTGCCATGCACTCGGTGCGTGAGACTGCCTCATGTGACGACCATGTGAATATGATAAAAGTTTTCAAGGCTTTTTTCAGTTGAATTTGCCAGTTTGACAAAAAAATGCTACTTTTGTGGAAAATAATACTAACTAATATAAAACAATAAAATCATGAATGACGAAAAACTGATTCAAGAGCTGACCATCAAAGCCCAGAAATGGCTTGGAGAGGGCTATGACGAGGAGACGAAAGCGCAAGTGAAGGCTATGATTGATGCCGACGACAAGACCGAACTCATAGAGTCGTTCTACAAGGACCTGGAATTTGGCACTGGTGGCTTGCGTGGCATTATGGGACCTGGCAGCAACCGCATGAACATCTACACCGTGGGTGCAGCTACTCAGGGCCTTGCCAACTACATCAACGAGGCTTTTAAAGACCTTCCCGAGCGCAAGGTGATTGTAGGACATGACGTGCGCAACAACAGCCGCCTCTTTGCCGAGACTGTCGCCAACATTTTCAGCGCCAACGGCATCAAGGTCTATCTATTTGAAGGTCCCCGCCCAACTCCCGAGGTGTCGTACGGCATACGCCTGCTTGGCTGCCAGAGCGGTGTGAACATCACAGCGTCTCACAACCCTAAGGAGTACAACGGCTACAAGGCCTATTGGGACGATGGCGCACAGGTGGTGTCGCCACACGATGTGAACATCATCAACTATGTGAATGCCATCAAAGACGTGAGCGAGATTAAGTTTGAGGGCAACCCCGACTTGATTGAGATAGTTGGCAAGGAACTCGACGACAAGTACATCGAGGACATCTACCAATTGTCGCTCAGCCCTGAGGTGAATGAGCGTTATAAAGACTTGAAGATTGTCTATACTCCAATTCACGGTGTTGGTCGTTACATCATTCCTCGCTCCATTGAGCGCTGGGGCTTCAAGAACATCATCCATGTGCCCGAGCAGGATGTGATGAGCGGTGACTTCCCCACCGTGGAGTCGCCCAACCCCGAGAATGCACCAACCATGCAGATGGCTATCGACAAGGCTGAGGAGACTCAGGCCGACATCGCTCTCGCCAGCGACCCCGATGCCGACCGCATCAGCGTGGTATTCAAGAACAACAAGGGCAAATATGAGCTTGTGAACGGCAACCAGATTCAGATTATCTTCCACTACTATCTGCTTACCCGCAACCGCGAGCTGGGCAAACTCAAGGGCGATGAGTACATCGTTAAGACCATCGTTACCAGCGAGACCATCAAGCGCATGGCCGACAAGCTGGGAGTGAAGATGTTTGACTGCTACACCGGCTTCAAGTGGATAGCAACCGTGATGCGCGAGATGGAAGGCAAAGGCCGCTACCTGGGCGGTGGCGAGGAGAGCTACGGCTTCCTGCCCGAGACTTTCGCCCGCGACAAAGACTCGGTTTCGTCAATTCCGCTGATGTGCGAGATTGCCGCTTGGGCTAAGGACAAAGGCATGACCATGAACGAGATGCTCATTGACCTGTATATGAACTACGGCTACTCTAAGGAGCGTGGCATCTCGGTAGTGCGCAAGGGCAAGAGCGGCGCCGAGGAGATTGTGGCGATGATGAAGAACTTCCGCGAGAATCCGCAAAAGGAAATCGCTGGTTCGCCAGTTGTCACCATCAAGGACTTCCAGAGCCTAGAGGAACTCGATGTCAAGACCGGCAAGGTTACCAAACTCGACATGCCTACCACCAGCAATGTTCTTCAGTATTACACCGAAGATGGCACTAAGGTTTCGATTCGTCCTTCGGGCACCGAGCCTAAAATCAAGTTCTACATCGAGGTTCACGACAAGCTCGAGAGCGCTGCCGAGTATGACGCCAAGAACGAATGGGCTGATGCTAAAATCGACACCATCTGCCACGACCTGGGAATTTAAATTATTTGAAATTTTATACTTATTTTTCTAACAATAAGATAAGTAGGCAATTAAACAAGTTTCAGCAATTACATTTGTCTTGTTAGCTTGTTAGCTTGCTTACTTGTCTGCTTATGAAAATACATTATGGCAAACAAAAGACAATTAAAGAAAGCCATTGGCTACGCATGTGGTGAGATGGCAGGTGAGTGCTTCTTCGCTCAAGACACATTTGAGAACACTAATCCCGAGGACTGGGACAAGATTGTGCTTGACATCGCCCTGCTTCAGGCCGAGGCAGTGAACCGTGTGTCGGTAGATTTTGACAAGGTGCCTAAAGACTTTGCCAACGGCAAGGAATACAAGAAAGCACGTCGAGCCTATTTCAAGTCGGTGGAGAAAGCCATTGGCAACTATATGAAAGAGGAGAGCGAGAAAATCGTGAGCGAGATGAACGCTCTCGTCAAGAAATAGAAGATAAGCTGACAAGCTGACAAGCTGACAAGACAATGCGCTTCGCGCAGTTTAGAGGTTAGAGTTTAGTGTTTAGAGGACTAAGGGCTAAGGACAAAGGACAAAGTACAAAGTACAAAGGACGAAGTACAAAGTACAAAGGACGAAGTACAAAGTACAAAGTACTAAGTACAAAGGACAAAATTATGAACTTTTGTTCTTATGTCTAAGAATGAAAACAAGAGCATTGTGGTTTCTGGTCGTATCTGGTCGTTTGACTTAACACTTGCCTTGTCAGCTCGTCAGCTCGTCAGCTTGTTAGCTAAATCCTCGATAAACAATAAACGAACAACGAAGCAGTATGATAAGTAAACTTTTGGGCCGCATCATGAAAAATCATGGGTGGAGATTTGTTGTGAATATCCCACCCATAAATAAATGCGTCATTTGTGTGGCGCCGCACACCAGCAATTGGGATTTTATCATGGGCGAGTTGGCTAGCCGTTCGGTGGGAATGAAAGCCAAATTCTTGATGAAGGACACTTGGTTCTTTTTCCCGCTCAAGTATCTGCTTCGCGCGCTAGGCGGCATTCCCGTCTCACGAGAACACCGCACTAATGTCACTGGCGATGTTATCGACACTTTCAATCGCCGTGACAACCTCGCTGTGGCTGTGACGCCCGAAGGCACTCGCAGCCGTAACCCGCATTGGCATAAAGGCTTTCTATATATCGCAAAAGAGGCTGGCGTGCCCATTGTGCTTGGCTATTTCAACTACGAGAAGAAGATTGTGTGCCTAGACCGCATCTTCGAGCCTACCGATGATGTGGATGCCGACATGCTTGCCATCAAGCGCTACTATGACACCGTAGATTGCGAGGGCAAATACCCTGAGAAATTCACTACTGGGCTTTAGTGGGGAGATCGGGGGTCGGGGATCGAGAATCGGGGATCGGGGATCGGGGACCTCTCCACTCTCCACTCTCCACTCTCCACTCTCCACTCTCCACTCTTGTTATTTTTAGACATAAGAACATAAGTACATATTTCTTGTCCTATTGTCCTCTTGTTCTCTTGTTCTCTTGTTCTCTCCACTATTCAACTATTCAACTATTCTACTATTCCACTAAAACCAATTATGATTACAAAAAATTTGAAAATAGCTCTTATTGAGGACGACATCAAGTGGGGCGACAAATATGCCAACCTTGAGCAGCTGGGGCGTAATATTCAGAAGGTTTCTAACGGCACCGACATCATTGTGCTGCCCGAACTCTTCACCACAGGCTTTATCGTTGATGACAGTGCCCGCAATCTTGCTGAGCCGAACTCGGGAGAGACAGTACAATACCTTAAGAACTTGGCGAGCTACTACAACGTGGCGTTCGCTGGCAGTTTCCTCGCTACCGATGACTCTGGCAATCTCTACAATCGAGGCTTCTTCCTCGAGCCTAATGGCGACGAGATGTTCTACGACAAGAAGCACCTCTTCACCATGTCGGGCGAGCAGAATGTTTATGCGGCTGGAGAGAAAGCCTCGCCAATAGTGAGGTTCAGGGGATTTAATATCAAGTTGATAGTGTGCTACGACTTGCGGTTCCCGGTCTTCTGCCGAAATGTCAATAATGCCTACGATGTGCTTATCGTGGTCGCCAACTGGCCCAAAGTGCGCCTCCATCCCTGGAAGACGCTGCTTCAGGCACGAGCCATCGAGAACGAATGCTTTGTGTGTGGCGTGAACCGATGCGGCACCGACCCTAAAGGGCTGGAATATGCCACAGGAGCATCATTGATAATTGACTTTAAAGGGAAAATAATAGGGGAGAGGACTTCCTCGCCAATAATAGAAGCCGAGCTCTCGCCCGCCGACCTCGCCCGCTTCCGCGAGAAATTCCCCGCCTGGCGCGACGCCGACGAGTTTCGTCTCTTTTGATAAAACCAAGATTACTTGAATGAGGAAGTTACTTTACATATCGCTCACTTTTTTGCTCATCACCGCTGTGATGGGCTGCGGGCGTGGTGTAGATAGCGACTGGTGCAAGCCGACTCGCTGATGTGGACCGCTCCCGACAGCTCACTCGCCATCCTCGAAGCCATCGACCGCGACTCGCTGCAAGGTGACGAGAACCTAGCCTATCACGCCCTGCTCCTCACCCAAGCGCAGTTCCGCTGCAATATTCCACTGACTAGCGACACGTTAATCAGCAAGGCCGTTGATTATTACAGCGACAACCATAACCGTGAGCATTACACACGCGCGTTATTATATAAAGGTGGTGCTTACGAGGACATGGGTAACCCAGTCGAAGCAATAAAGTGGTATAAACAAGCTGAAGACAACGCCGACAGCTCCGATTACCGCAACCTCGCGCAAATAAACTTCCGAATGGGTATGTTGTACTATAACAATTACGCCAGCAACAACCTCGATTTAAACAAGTTCAAAATGGCTGCTCACTATTACGAGATTTTAAGAGACAAAAAAATGACGATGGTAGCCCTACATTATTGTGGAAATGTGCTAAGAATCACAGATATTAATGTGGCAAAAAATTATTACGACAAAGCTTTATCAATTGCTCGAGAGTTAAAGGACTCAAGCGAAAT